>CERO01008047.1_pt1 | contig 145558 bp, 139 predicted proteins | sample 530851 | NCBI WGS metagenome assembly CERO01 (sample SAMEA2621033, study PRJEB7988) | marine metagenome | biome: marine biome (ENVO:00000447); feature: surface water layer (ENVO:00002042); material: "saline water (ENVO:00002010), including plankton (ENVO:xxxxxxxx)" | depth 5 m
ACCTTTTCCCGTTAAATTACTCTATTTATCAAGCGGCCCACTAGCTCATAGCGTTGGTGTTGGCGCTGGTGTTCGGTGTCGTCCTGGACTTTGGACTAGAGGTACTGGTAGCTGATCGCTGGTTTGGAGGGCGCGAGGTGATCTTTATCCCGATGGATGGGGCTGAGGTTTAGCTGGGCTACTACCGCTATCACCTCAAGGCGGTCATTAGCGCGGGGCAGAATCTCGTGTTGTTAACGGCCGCTGCCAACAACGTTCATGCGCGCCCGAATACGCGATCTATGAGTGCTGTGTCCATATACTCGCGCACGCTGACGATCTTCCCGCCGCGCACTGTGAACACCTGAGCATACGTATTGTTGTACTCACTACCGGATTTAGTGCGTGCTGCTCCGCGACTAAGAACAACAGCCTGCTCACCATCAGCAATCACCGACTCCACGTCAGAACGGATACCCGCTTCCAAGGCGCCGAACAGCGGACCAAGTAGGTCCTCGGTGATTGCTTTAAGGCCGAAGAAATCGCCAGAAAACATCGTTGAACCAATATTGGTCCACACCGCGTCCTCGGTAAAAAGTGCCATAGCACCTTCCACATCTCCGCTGCTAGCTAGCGAGAGCCAATGCTCCACAACTTGTCGCGTTTTGTCTGTTTTCATATTGCTTTCCACCACGTTTTTCGTTGTTCACTAGTCAGCTTAGCGTATTTGAAAAGCTTGGCAACAAGCATGACATGGCCTCTGACTAACACCTGCGAAAGCGGTACCTGGCGATGTCTCTCGGTTGATAATGCCAGCGGAACGTCGCACCGCCCATCCATAAAGGGTGAACCTCCTCAGTCTGTAATTCTCAAATTCCTGCATTCATACGCTCGCATCGATATCATTTTTCGGCGATGGGCTGCGACCACCGTTGCCGCACCTCTACCAGTCTCAAGTGGTAGCTATTAAGTTTGCACCACCAACCGTCATTTAGATATGCTGAAGCGCTAAGCATAGATGTCTAGTACCATGATGGTGCGGCCCCGGGTGTGGCGGCGCCAAATAGACCTTCGAAACAACGGCTCCAACTGAACCGGGAACTCTTGGTGGAAAATCACGTACCTCGACGATACAGCCGCAATTATAGAAAAGCGGTCAAGTACATGCTTGTTTCCATGGTGCTTGGAGCGCTGTTGATAGTTACTGGTGTTGGCTGGATCGTCACTGCATACAAGCTCTCTTCGATGAACGACCTATTTCTTGGCCGCGAGGTGGCAGTGAGGGGAGAAGATGCAAGTGCAGACAACCTGAGGAACAAGGTTGCCGCCCTGGAGCAGCAAGTATCGAAACTGCGCGAAGAGAAGGCGAGTCTGGTGCAGAATCGGATTCCCGATCTCAATCCACTGGCGTTTGACGCCATCGTTCCCATCGGCGAACGCTACCTGAAGAACATTAGATTCACACGGACAGGTACAGAGCAGCAAAAACGTTTTGGTTACCTTGCTGTGCTACAGAACGACGGCCAACGGAGTATTAACCCTGACGTCACCATAATCCTGTTCGATTCCCTGGGCATCCAAGTTGGAATGGCGCAGCTTGCGAAAGACGAGACTTCATCGGATATGGGGAACGATGAACTCAATGCAGGGGAGTCCCGCTCCTACTTTAGTCAGGTCAAGCTGACCCGTGACCGCGATCCAGAATATTTTCATGTCGAAGTGAAATGACAGGGATGATCGTTAGTCTGCTAATCGGGATTACTTGTTTCGAAGCCTGCTTCAGTCTTGACTCGGATATCCTCACGTAAGACATGTTTTGCAACCTTACCACCGGATACAACAGGAAGCTCATCTAGCAGTATCATTTTTTCGGGAAAGTACTCCTTGGAGACACCCTGGGCGTCCAGAAACTCCACCAGCATGGGCAACGACAGGTTAGCCAGACTCTTTTCAACAACATAGATACATACACGCTCACCAAAGACGGGGTCAGGCATTGCTACCGCTGCGGCCATCTCCACCTGAGGGTGCGCCAGAACGACTTCTTCCACAGCGACGGCACTGATATTCTTGCCACCACGAATAATAAAGTCTCCTACACGGCCCACTACTCGCAGATACCCTTTCGAGTCGATGGTAACAATATCTTCCATCTTCATTGCTGAGTCACTGGTAAACAGCTTTTGATTGGCTTCCTCATTGTTAAAATAGCCTTTGCAGGTCAATAATCCCTTGCAAATCGGCTGGCCGCGACCGGTATCGGTGCAATCTTTTTCGTCTTTGTCAATCAATCGAACATTCATACTGGGTATCGTGCGTCCCGCGGTGGTTAGCCGCTGCTCTTGGGTATCACGAATAGAGGTGTAGCTCAGAGCGCCGGTCTCATTGGAGCCATAAAACTGCAACACGATGGCGCCAGTAACTTCCTCAAAACGAGCCGCTCGCTCGTAGGGAACAGCCTCGCCGCCCGTATACAGTGTGCGCAGTGACTTAAAGTCGTAGCGTTCGAGATCGAGATGATTCAGCATCATAATAAATTGTGTACTAACCGCGATGAGGATACTGACCTCGTGAACTTCAATGGCTTCCAACAGGGCTTCCACAGAAAACTTTGGAAGTATCACTGTGGTTGAGCCAAGGAGCGTCGGAATAAAGTGCCCGCTCCAGAGCCCGAACCCTACAGAGGCGGGTACGGCGCGCAGAAAGACGTCTTGTCCCGCGAGATCGGCGCTGTCCTGGGCCAGCTCCGCGTATTCGAACCAGCGGCGCTGATGCTGAGTCACGCACTTGGGCATACCTGTGGTGCCTGAGGTTGTGTTCAGCAGAAACAGATCCTCGGGGCCAGCTTGGCGCGCGCCAATCTCAGTCAGCAACGCGCCAGTAATAGCATGGTCTATCGGCATTCCATCAATGAGCACCGCTTCTGGCTGATCCAGGCTGGCGAGTAATTCAATGTGACGTTCCAATGATGGGCAATTTTTCTCGAGATCCTCAAATAAAGCACGATAGCGGTGACCCCCAGACGCATCCTGGCTCAGCAACATCACAGAACCCGAAACTTTGACCAGATGACGAATTTCTTTCTCTCCAGCACGGGAGGAAATTGCCATACCGACTACACCGGCTTTTTCACAGGCCACAAACGCGGCGTGGATTTCCAGACTGTCGGGCAAGAGGAGTGCAACGCGCTCACCAGGTTTCAGACCACTACGAATGAAAACGCCGGCGAGTTGATCCGACCAGTCTGCATACTGCTGCCAGTTCATTGTGCGCTCACCTGCAATAAACGCGATGGCCTGCGGCTTCTTCTTGGCGTGGACCGCGATAACGTCTGCCAGGGTTTCCTTTCCCGTCGGATTTGCCTTACTGATCATGATTCATTACCTTCGCAAGAAAATACGCATCTACACCAATGTGGCTTTTGTCACCCGGAGTGATCTGATTGAGTGAGCCCGCCCTGACAGTGAGGAGTTCCCTAGTCCATGGTTTCTAGCGTGGTCGTTTTAACGGTGGGCTCATGAACGATTTCCGGATACGGGCGGCGGCGCACGGTGCCATGTCCCACAAGCTGCCTGGCGTACAGTGCTAGATGATCGATAACCCGAGACCACCGTCTACGGTGATCACGGAACCCGTCATGTAGCGTGAGAGGTCGGTTGCCAGCAACTGGATGGGGCCGTCGAGGTCGTCCAGTTCACCGGTTCGACGCTGGGGAATGCGCCGAAGCAGCTCTTTCCCGTGGGGAGATTCCAGGTAGTCGCGGGAAATATCCGTATTGAAGTAGCCCGGCGCTAGTGCGTTTACGCGAATATTGTAGCGGGCCCATTCGAGCGCCATAGCGCGGGTAAGGTGGCTGAGCCCGGCTTTTGCCGCTGCGTACGCCCCTGTGCCTTTTTGTACGGATTCGGCCACGATCGAGGATATATTGATAATGGAGCCCCCGTCATCTTGCTCTTTCATCATTCTGGCTGCGGCGCGGGCTACAAGCCAGGCTCCCTTGAGGTTGACGTCGAGAACGGTGTCCCAAAGCTCCTCTTCCAGGTCCAGTAAAAGAGGCCCGGATATTGTACCTGCATTGTTGATCAGTGTGTCTAGGCGACCAATTTCTTCGATCGTCTCGAAGGCGGTAGATACACTCGCACTGTTGCTGACGTCCAGTGTCAGCGCCCGGGCACTCCCTCCCTCCGTTTCTATATCGCGAACGGTTTCCTCCAAAAGACTCATTCGCCGCCCACAGGCAATGATCAACGCGTTTTGCCGTGCCAGTGTCATGGCAAACCGCCGTCCAAGACCGGACCCAGCACCGGTTATCAGCACTACCTTACCGGTCATATCGAATGGATTTTTGCTCATTGTGCAATGCTCCTTTTCTGGCATCGTTATTTACTTATTGGAATTCAATTCAGCCTCAACCATTCCAGACAGTTGTGTGCTCATATGGGTCAACGATTGCGAGCGGCTTGGTCTTGCTGGCGGTCCCTAGATAGATAAAACCGACGATTTTATCTGTATCGGTGAGTCCCAAGGCACTGACTACCTCTGGGTCGTACGCCATGTCCCCCGTGCGCCATATCCCGGCATACCCCTGTGCATGCGCGGCCACTAACATCAATTGGGCAGCGCAGCCGGCGGAGAGTATCTGTTCGATCTCAGGCACCGCGGTGTCGGGTTTGATACTGGCGACAACCACGATAATCAACGGCGCCCGATACAACTTCGCCTTGATAGCATCGCCCGCTTCGGTTGATGTGACTTTGCCGCGAGAGGTTGCCACTCCCAAGAAGATCTCTGAGAGCTTTTCTCTTGACTCGCCCTCTACGAGCAAGAACTTCCAGGGTCGCAAACGTCGGTGATCACTGGCTCGGACTGCCGCTTTCAATATATTATCGAGTGCATCACCGCATGGAGCGGGTTCCATTAATACTGCGGCGGAATTGCGAGTATGGAGAACATCTAATGGACTCATGCTGACAGCTCTCATCTGTTGCGGTTGGGCACGTTGTTACGTGTCAGAATGGTGCCTAGAAGGATCGTGCCTCCAAGGCATGAGACTTATCGTCGAAAACAGTTCAGAAAACCGCGAGCGCTGATCAATCAGGCGCCATGATCAGCGCTGAACCATCCATCAATGCGCCTGAGGTAACAGCACATAATGAGTTGTCCGGCACCTGTAGCGCGCCTCCGCGCCCCTGTACCTGGAGTGCGGCCTCGCAAACCGTATTCATGCCATGAAGGTACCCCTCGGACAGCAGGCCCCCATGAGTGTTAACGGGAAGTCGGCCGGTCAAGGCTGTCTCGCCGCTGCGATGTAGTTCGCCGGATTCGCCTCGAGCGCACAAGCCGAGACCTTCCAAACCCATCAAAACTGTGCTGGTGAAACAATCATAAATTTCTGCGAAGGTGACGTCTTCAGGACTCAAGCCTGCTGCTGCAAACAGATCCTCGCGAATCCAACTGGTGTAGTTTCTGCTGTAGTCTTTCCATCCGAGGTGGTCACCGATATCCAAGCCAGGGGCGGGACCCCCGCGGTAGCCCCCGGCTAACAACCGGGCAGGCGTGTGCCTTAGATCCCTGGCGCGCTCACACGAGGTCACCAGTACGGCGCAAGCACCATCAACCTCGCTGGTGCAATCGGCGCTTCGGTAAGGATCTACGACAAAGTCACTGGCAAAGTAGTCATCGAGACTGAGTTGTCGCCGCCGAATAGCCCTTGGGTTTTCCATTGCATAGTCGCGCTGTGCGAGTGCAACCGCAGCCAGATCCTGTTCACCCTGACCCGTTTCATGCAGAAAGCGTCGTCCCCACATGCCGACATACATCATGTAGGCACTGTATCCGATAGGATAACGGAACTGTCCCCCGACTCCGGGGAACTCCATGCCGCCTACGGAGTCACCGGATTTTCCATTCATGGCTCGAAAAACGAGAACGCTTTTGGCCTGTCCAGTTGCCACCGCGGCAGCGGCCTGCCAGACCAGATGGCAGGGCGCCTGCCCCCCAAGATTGAGATCAATGGAGTAACGTAGCTCCGGCAAACCCAGGACGGTTGCTACAGCCTGGGTGGGCACCGAGTCGTTGCCCACCATAAAACTGCTGACTCCATCCACATCGCGCCAATCGATACCCGAATCCTTGACTGCTTCGCGACAGGCCTCTGCGGCCAAGCCGAGGACTGACCGACCTGAACTTCGAGTAAATGGCGTGTACCCCACACCTGCTATTGCTGCAACCACAAAAGCTTGCTCCTTTAAGTAGAGGCAGGAACAGCATTGCTGTCCGTGCACTGGAATCGGGCTTCGGTCCACTGTTCGTGGTCCACATAGTACAATTCATATCGGGTATTGAATTCGATTGACTCATGCGCCTTAAGTCGGGCGACTATGCGGTAACCTTCATCCATGTCGATTACACCGACGGCGTAGGGAACCTCAGAGGAAAAGTCGGGGTCTAGCGGGTAGTGGACCACAACCCACGAATAGAGGTGTCCGCGACCGGATGATTGCAGTAGATTCACCTTTTCCGAGCCGCACTTGGGGCAATATGGCATGGTAGGAAAGCGTATTTTGTCGCAATCGGTGCACTGTTGGACAAGTAGCCGGTGTTGCCGGAGGCCATTCCAAAAAAACTGGCTATCGATATCACTCCGCGGTGGCGGCATGTTAGAAGAGGTCACCCGTTTACTCCTTCGATTCCAGGTTCTGTGAGTATCAACCGACTGCCCGTGGCACCATTAGCTTCCCGGGCGAGTATCTGCCGCGTAACAGCGTTACACATCCACGACTTCACTGTCGTAAAGTAGTCGACAGTCGTCGATATCTATTGGTATTTCCTGCTGTTGCAGCATCGAAACAATCTTGTGCTTCTGTACCTTGCCTGATGCTGTGGTCGGCAGTTCAGACAGATGTATCAGCCGTTCCGGCCATTTGTATTGCGCCACGCCAAGATCCCGCAGCCGTTTCGTTAGGTCGGCAATCGTTATATGCTCGCCTTTCCCCAGAACGACAGCAGCACAACAGTATTCGCCAAGACGTGGGTGCGGCAAGGGAAGTACAGCGGCCTTCTTAACTTCTGAAAACCGTAGCAACAACTCTTCGATTTCCCTGGGCGCGATATTGAGGCCACCTCGAATGATGATCTCTTTACGTCTACCGATCACATGTAGGTAGCCATCTGAATCCTGTATGCCCAGATCACCGCTGCGAACCCAGCCTTCTGGGTCGAACAAGAGCCCGGTGCGTTCGGGATCATTGAAAAACCCCAAACAGGTATTGGGCCCCCGAACGAATATTTCACCGCTCTCGCCGGTGGCGGCTACTGCTCCATCGTCATTTCTGATTTCCAGCTCAATATTTGAAAGCGGCAGTCCGTCCGAGTTTTCCAACTGTTCCGGGCCACTGCTGCTCCGGTTCCAGGTGGCTACGAGAACTTCGGTAGATCCGTACAGGCGACGCACCTGAATTCCTTGCTTTTTTGCCCTTCTCACAAGTTCCGCGGGCACCGGTGCTCCACCACAACCAAAACAGGAGAAAGGTAATTGTTCGCCTCTCTGTTCCAGTATCTTGACTAGGTCGTCGAGAAAGGTGGTCGCCGCAAGCGTGTAGCTGCACCCCTGCGAGCGGATCAGGTCGATTGCCGACTCGGGGTTCCATGTGTCCTGCAACACGAGCTTGAGCCCATGGTACAGGGCAAACCGCAGCCCATAATTGAAGCCTGTGGAGTGGCCCACAGGCGAAGGCATCCAAACCACGTCAGAACCGTTTAACTGCATGTCTTGATAAGCCGTCCGTAGCGAGAAATTCACGGTCTGTTCGCTATGTAGAATCGCTTTCGGCGCGGCTTCAGTGCCAGAACTGAATATCAGCTCTGAAACCGCCTCTGCAGTGGGCCCCGATAGCTTGATATCTTTGAAGGCATCATTTCGCAGTATGCTGTCGAGGCTGGGACGGTCGGCAGTTGTTTCTTCACCGACAACGATATGATGAATATCCGTATCCATTGCGTCGAGCATTGCAACGTAGTCAAAGCCCCTGTAGACATGTGGTGTCAGTAATGCCCGAGGTTCGGCCGTGACAAATATGTGACTCAGTTCCTGCTGACGATAATTCGGTAGAATCGGGTTTATGACGGCACCGAGCTTATGCACTGCAACCGCCGCTACCACCGCTTCATAGATATTTGGAAGCTGTACTGATACTACCTCGCCCGCGGTGATCCCCAGGCTTCCCAGGTATTGCGCAAGACAGGTGGCGTCCCGTTCAAGTTCTCCATAGGTGTGCTGGCGGTAACCGTCCCGATCTACCACGGCAACGGTATCGGCATCATGTTGCGCTAGTTGGCTGCCCAGTACTTCTTGGGTCCACAAACCGGAATCACGATAGGTTTTCGTATGCACCGCAGTCAAAGCATGCATATAGATTGGTCTCCGCTTCCGTTCAGCGCTCCGAATCCCAGAAATCGAAGCTATCGATCATGCGACGAATGGACTTCTGTTCGTCACTGTCCATGGGTAGTCTGGGTTTGCGCGGGATACCCCCCGGCCATCCCAACATGTTCAAGGCAGCTTTGGTACACCTGATGCCCCCGAGTGCGCGTTGGTGCATGAACAATCGCATCATCGTTGCATAGGCAGCATGGGCCTGCTCGTAATTACCTGCACTGAAATGAGTGATTACCGATTGGCAGAGACGGGGTGCGAGGTTGGCTTCAGACGTAAGGAAGCCGTTCGCGCCCAGTATCATCGCATCCAACGCTTGCATCGGCCCGCCGACGTGAATTTCCGCCCGACCGGCAATTCCATCGATCAGGCGAATCAGTTGCGTGATGTCAGGGTTGGTATAGTTGATTCCTATGATGTTTGGGTAGTCCGCTACCAGTGTGGTGAGCAGATCGCTAGAAGCAAAGTATCCAACTGACTGATGGCTCGACAACACTAGCTTTAGTGTTGTCGAACCACAGACCTCCCGATAGTAGGCTTCCAGTTCAACCGCGCTGGGCGTATTGCCATGCCCCTGGTCAAGAGAGTAGACCTGTACCGTTTCAAAGCCGGCGGTTTCCGCCATTGCCATGAACTCCAGCATTTGCGCGGGAGTTCGTGGTTCCATGCCCATGGCACGGAGCGGTATCCGCCCTCCGACTTCGTCCACTGCGATCTCGAGAACTCGCTGTTGTTCGGCGAGGGAGAGGGTATAAGCCTCGCCGCTGCCGCCTCCACATACGTAGATCCCGAGACCGGCATCGGCTATACGGGAGAGGTGGGCCCGGAAAGCGCTCTCGTCAAGCTCAAGTTGCGCGTTGAATGGCGTAATACTTATGCAGTAGCTTGAGCGCTCTGTCGATTTCATCCGGAGACCCCTTTTCTTTGTTATTTACCGAAGCCATATAACCGCATTGCATTGCCGCATAGGATCGCATGCCGATCCGCCTGCGTAACTCCACTCATGGATGCCTGAATAGTCTTCCATGAGAACGGCCAGTCAGCGCTGATGTGCGGGTAGTCCGAGCACCAAAGTATGTTGTCAACGCCAATGGAGTCACGGTTCCGAATGCCGAAGCTGTCTGTCATGTAGGTAAAGTTGAAATTGCGAGCGATGTATTCGCTAGGTAGCCCTTGCAGCTTAATGTCCGGACGTGTTGGCAGAATACGATTGTAATTGTTGTCTACTTGCTCCATTACGTACGGTACCCATCCGCAATCAGTCTCGGCGAATACCACCTGTAGTTCCGGGAAACGATCAAAGATACCCGCGAAGATCATTTGCACCATCCGGTTTGGAGCGTCAAAGAATCGTCCCCAGCCTGGCAGCGTGGATTTGTGAACCCCAGGCATGACATTTGTCATGGCGACGTGAATATTCAAAGGCAATCCGGCTTCCACGAGACGCGCGTAGACCGCATCGTCTTCCGGGGCGGGCGCCATGGTTCCATTTGCGTAGCACCCCATGAGGAAGCCACGAATTGCTGGTTTGCCAAGCATGCGGTCGATTTCCGCGCAGGCCATTTCAGGGCCGTGGTTGGGAATCACCGGAATACCCGCAAAACGATCGGGCGCATAGGCCACGTACTCCGCCATCCAGTCGTTCCAGGCACGCACCATCGCCAAATGCAACGCGGGATCCTTCTGTGCGAACATAGCCATTGACAGGCGCGGAGTCGGATACAGTACTTCCGCATCGACGCTGTCCGCGTCCATTTCGTTCAGCCTGGCCTGAGGATCGTATCCGCCAGCACGGATGTCCTCAAATCGGCACCAGGAGGTCTGTTCGGCGGGCGGGAGACCCGCGCAGGCATTCATTCCGAAGGAGATGGGCGAGGCGACGCCATCGAGAATCCAGCCATCGCCTTTCTGCTCAGGGATGTACTCCATTCGTGGTACACGGTCAAGGAACTGCTTTTCCACGCGCGAAGTGAAGAGATCACCGGGTTCTGTGTAGTGACCGTCTGCATTGATCAGATGGTACTCGTTTGCACTGCGGGTTTTCTGATTATCGTTTGACATGGTGGATGACCTTTTATGTTGATCTACTGACGGTTACTCTGAGCTTTTGAGCTATCTTTCTGCGCAAGTGTTAGCTCAATGAGGGGATGGTAAGGGAAGACGCAAAATAAACTGAATTTATTATTCTTATACTCGGGCATTGTTCTGGTCAATGCAGGCCGTATGTGTAGTTGATGGGGCTAGGTTCTGTCGATTCAAAGCACTGTGCCCACCCTCTGATTCTAAAGTGTGAATCGAGGGTTACCCCTTGTTATGAAGTAAAATTAAATCGACTGGCGTAAACGTTTAGCATCAACGTCGCTTGCAATTAAAAAATGTCGCCCCTTATACTCCGGCGCCTAATAAAGAAAATTCGCCTGGAGAATACGATGAGCAGCTGTCCTCACATCGATCTTTTTGACCCTGATAATTATATCGGCGGCATTCGCTATGACTGGCTTGAAGAGTTGCGCAGGAAGGAGCCCGTTTTTTGGCAAAGCTACCCAGAGGCACACGATGGGGGAGTGTGGGTCATCACAAAACACGAGGATATCGACTACATTTCGAAAAATCCTCAGTTGTTTTCCTCCTCTGAGCGCACCTGCTTCCTGCGAGAGCCGCCGCCCGAAGGTTTGGAGACTTCACGGAGGTTATTGATCAACATGGACCCTCCAGATCATGTGCGGTTCCGTCGCATTGTTCGGAATGCCTTCACACCGAGGGCTGTTGACGCCTATGAACCCCGTTTTCGCCAGATTGCCAAGAGTATTGTTGATCGTGTGGCTAGTAAGGGGGAGTGCGAGTTCGTAGAGGATGTCGCCGCTGAACTGCCATTGATCGCTATTTGTGAACTGATGGGGATCCCGATAGAGGATCGCAAACAGTTTTTCGACTGGACCAATATAATGATCGGCGCGGATGATCCAGATTTGTCCACTTCCCCGGAAGCGGGATTTACGGCAAGAATGAAACTGCACCAGTACGGTGCCAAACTCGCTGAATTCCACCGCCGAGATCCGCAGGATAATATTGTTGGTTCTCTGCTGGACGGAGTGGTTGACGGTGAGAAGCTCACGGAGGAGCAGTTTTCCAGTTTTTTCCTGCTTCTCGTCGTAGCTGGGAACGAAACCACTCGTACTGTTACTAGCCACGGTATGAGATTGCTGATGGCCTATCCTGAGCAGCACAAGAAATTGATCGATGAACCGGCTTTGATTCCAGGATTCATCGAAGAAGTGCTGCGGTTTCACACAGCGGTAACACAGTTTACGCGGACCGCGACCGAAGACATCGAGCTGAAAGGGAAACTGATACGAAAGGGGCAGCGTGTGAGCATGTTCTACCACTCCGCAAATCGAGACGAGGATGTGTTCGATCACCCGGAAATGTTTGATGTGACCCGGCCCCAACGAGAAAATGTGTCAAGACTTCATCGAGCTTTTGGTGCAGGCGAACATTTTTGTCTCGGGACACACCTGGCGCGCCTGGAGTTGCGGGTGATTTTCGAGGAACTGATTCCGCGACTGCGCAACCCGGAACCGTGTGGCGAGATAGTCTGGTTACGCTCTACGCTGATCAACGGAATCAAAAGACTGCCGATCAAGTTTACCCCGGAGCCAAGCCCCTAGGGTGGTCAATTTCCAGTTTTCTGGAGCGCCGTATTTCAATGAGTTCGAGTGGTGTGAGGGAACTCTATCCCACAGGTGTTGCTCGTTAGTTACGCGCTAGAACAAGCGGCATCAAATGGGATGTGGAGCTTATCTTTCGGTCAGGTCGGCATTCATCGGTGTAATTGATGGCTATAGGCAGAATAAACTCATTGGACGAATCTGGATCTGATTATTATTGCGAAGGAACTACCCTTAAGTATCACAAAGACGTGGCGGTTAATTTTTTCGCCATCAATAGGTTAGGTTGCATCACCATGACTTGGTGAGTGTCTTAGCGAATGTGCGCGTATCCGCAAAATGCCAGTTTTATCAGCCGGGACTGCTAGAGTGGCGGTGATCCGGTCTCGAAAGTACATTGTGAGGAAATCATGACAGCATCTCCGATAAATTGTGAATATATATCGCTTTCAAGTGGGGGGAGTCAGGTTGCACTTGTCACCCTGAATAGGACCAGTTCGCTCAATGCTATCGACTGGACGATGATTCGACGTTTGGATGAGGTCCTGGACGAACTGCTGGAGGATGGCACCGTCCGGGCGCTACTCATCACCGGCGCGGGAAGGGCTTTCAGTGCCGGAGGTGACCTCAAAAAGTACATCGAATTACAACAGAATCCGGTGGACTTCCCCCGTTTTGTCGATGATCTACACCGCGTGTTTTCACGTCTTCGTGGGCTGCCTTTTCCGGCTATTGCGTTGGTCAACGGAGTGACCGCAGCCGGTGGGTTGGAGCTCTTGCTCAATTGCGATTTTGCTCTAGCGGCAGCTAGTGCCAAAATCGGTGATGGACACTTGAACTTTGGCCAGATGGGAGGCGGTGGCGTGTTAACGTTGCTCCCACGAATCGTAGGCTTGCCCAAGGCTGTAGAATTGCTCCTCACCGGTCGCTTTCTGAGCGCGCATGAGGCAGAGGATTGGGGCTTGGTAAGCCGTGTCGTTGCCGATGAGGACCTGCTCGAGGCCGGAATGCAGATTGCCAGGGACATTGCGAGCAAGAGTGCGCTGGGTGTACGTAATGCCAAGGAGGTGATGAACGGTATATGGTCGGATAACTTGCCGCTAGCGAGCGGACTGCGCTGGGAACTGGATAGAAATGCACGCTATTGTCTGACCTCCGAGGATGCAAGCGAGGGTTTGGCGGCATTCTCGGAGAAGCGCCCACCCCACTATCAGGGCCGCTAAAGCAAGGCTGTCTTTCCCGCACAGTGAGTGGTTGATGCGCAGATTCTGTTGGCTTACCTTCTGAGTTCTCCGTGTTTTTGATCTCTTGAGTTTGCGTAGTGATTGTTAGGGGCGCCCACCTGAACAATGCTACCTTCGCTGCCTGTGGCCTTGAATCCTGACTCCTGTTAGGGTCGTATCCTCTTTGTGGTAAAAAACGAATATGCCTAAATTCAACAATGTGGACCTGAATCTCTATCGGGTGTTTGATGTGATCTACACCGAGGGCAATCTTACGCGGGCGGGTGAAGTTCTTTGCATTACCCAGCCGTCGGTTAGCAATGCGTTAGCTCGACTCCGGGATACCTTCGGGGATCCACTATTCGTGCGGACTTCGGTGGGCATGACACCTACACCCGTAGCACAGAATGCGATCGGCAAAGTGCGAGCAGCTTTGGATCTCATGCGCTCAAGCCTGCAGGAGGTCGGCACTTTCTTGCCTGAGGAATCCGACCGAATTTTCCGCTTCAGTATAGCGGATCTGGCAGAGCTGTTAATTTTGCCCGAGCTTCTGGAGACACTGAGCCAAATAGCGCCCGGAGTATCGGTCGATTGCAGGCACCTCAATTATGAGGATAGTCTGCATCAGATGGCCTCGGCTCAACTTGATTTCACGGTGGCGGCACAACTGCACAGAAAGGAGCAGTTGGCGTATAGCCCACTACTCCTCGACGACTACGTGTGTGTGGTCAGGAAGGGGCATCCGGCCCTGAAGCGTCCGCTCACTCTGGAGTCCTATCTACAGCTTAAGCACATCAATCTTTCTCGCCAGAAGCAGCATGAGACTTACGAAGATAGGGCACTGTATAAGCTCGGCTACAATCGTGAGATCGCTTTGTGGGCACAGAGTTATTCGATGGCGCCAAACCTTGTCCGACGCACTGATCTCGCTCTCACAGTACCGAGACAGCTGGCGATTCGAAGTAAACTCCCGTTTATGGAGCTACCTTTTCACGTGCCCCCTCTCGAGTTGTTCCTCTATTGGCACAAAAATGTGGATTTGGATCCAGCCATATGCTGGCTCCGCGATCAAATCCTGAGCCTTAATCTGGAACTCTCCACTTCATAGCCGGGTATAACCGTCTGTGCAGACGACGTATGGCCAGGTGTGATAACCAGGCCGGGCGCGCAGCTGTTCCTCTGTGTCGTTTTGGATTCCGTTCTAGAACAGGTTCCCGTTAGACGTATTCGTGTCTCGACCATGCCTGCATTTAGTCCAACCACCACGGTGACCAAGTGCGCCATCGCGTCAGATCTACCCCAATCAAAGCTGCGAGTATTTTACATGCCAGATTGACGAGGTTCAGGTATGAATAAATGGGTTCAATGTGCCGCTTACTAAAGTGAGATACCGTCATTATCGATATGTCTCACCGAAATGTCATCGAGGCATTCACCCCGCATATATCAAGTGATAAATAAAATAAATTTAATCAATATATGCGCCCTCTCTATACTTACCTCGATACGCTACAACGCACGTCTTTGTAGTTCGCTATTAGAATAAAAAGTTTCTGGAGCATGTAATGGATAACTTTCTTGTGATTTCAGCCGACGGCCACGCCGGTCTTCCTCCCGAACAATATCGGAACTATCTGGAGTCCCGCTATCACGAGCAGTTCGATAGCAGCTTGGCAGCTCAGATGGCCGCAGCGGCCAAGGCGGAAGAAAACTTTTTGATCAAAGATTTCAATGAGGAGTGGCGGGGCAACATAGCGAATGGCCTAAGTGGTGCCTGGGACTCCCAAGTCAGACTTGATGTGATTAATGCTGATGGGATTGCGGCTGAAGTTCTCTTCCCCGACGGAATTACGGAGCAGAATGCCCCGCCGTTCGACGCAGGTCTCGGGCTTAGGCCCTGGGGTGTTGATCCCGAATTGCAGTGGGCTGGTGCCCGGGCTCACAACCGCTGGCTTGCCGAGTTCTGTGCGGAAGCTCCCTTGAGGCGCATCGGCATTGCGGTCATACCCTTGTTGTGGGATGTGGATTTGGCATTGCAGGAGATTCGCTGGGCGCATAAGGCCGGCCTCAAGGGTTTGTTGATTCCCCCCCTTATGGGGGACAAAGATCCCTATAACCACCCTAATTACTATCCTGTGTGGGAGCTCTGCCAGGATTTAGGCATGGTAATACATACCCATTCTGGTCCATCGCCCGCATACGATTTTTCTCTACCAGGCGCTATGGGGGTTTATCTTTCTGAATTTGCCTGGTGGGCGTCTCGTCCGCTCTGGTTCATGATTTTTGGTGGCGTTTTCGAGAAATTTCCAAAGTTGAAGTTTGTGATCGCTGAGGTAACGGAGTTCTGGGTTCCATCGATGTTGGAGATGATGGATGTTCGTGCTTCCGTAAAGCACACGAGTGGGAAGCTGGGAGATTTTCGTTCGAATCTTTCGATGAAGCCCAGTGAATATTTCGCTCGTAATTGTTGGATAAGCGCTTCAGCACATTTTGATGAAGGCAGCACCGCTGTACGACACGACATCGGAATAGACAGAATCATGTGGGGAAGCGACTACCCTCATCCAGAGGGGTCGTGGCCGAAAACGGCTGAGAAAATGGGGAAATACCTTACCGGAATTCCAGAATCGGAGTTAGACCTAATGCTGTCGGATAACGCCATCGAATGCTACGAACTGGATCGAGAAGCGTTACAGCAGTTGGCGAAAGAGATCGGTCCGTCACGCGAGAGTTTCCGGGAACCACCCTCTTTCGAGGGTGAGCAGAAAGGGCATTCAGCATGAGTAGTCGTATTCCCATGTCGATCCCTTTTGGCTGGTACTTCGTAGGCTACAGCGATGAGTTGGCAGTGGATGAGGTCCGTACGCTGAACTATTTTAATCGCGAGTTGGTCATGTTCCGTACGTCAAGCGGCCAGGTCAGTATATTAGATGCGTATTGCCCCCATTTGGGGGCGCATCTTGGCGAAGGCGGTAGAGTCGAGGGAGAGTCAATTCGTTGCCCCTTCCATGACTGGGCTTTCGACGGCAGTGGAACTTGCACGGATGTCCCTTACGCCAAGCGTATTCCAGCACGAGCGGCCAATGGTCCCTGTACGAAGGCATATCCCGCAGTGGAGGAGAACGGGGTCATCTGGGCCTGGTATCACCCGCAGGGTGTCGCGCCCGCTTTTGATGTACTGGCCTACCCAGAAATGAACAACACAGACTGGGCAACGCACAAACGCCTGGAGTGGCACGTGTCTACACATCCCCAGGAAATCAGCGAAAACGCTGTTGATATAGCACACTTCAAATACGTACATAAGATGGATGCGGTGCCGGAAGGAGAGACCACTTATGATGGCGTCCAACGGCGAACTCTGGCTGCAGGTACGCGAAAGTATATCGATCCAGTTTCTGGTGAAGAAAAAACGACGCCCACTCGAGTGGAAGCGACACAAAATGGCGCAGGGCAAAAACTGGCGCGTTTCTCGGGTTTGGTCGATCTCGTTGCGATGACCTTGGTAACACCAGTGACACATGACCGGTGTGAGTTGAGGCTCGCCTTCGCGCACCCCAAGTTTCCGGAGGATTCCTTTGAGATGCGCGTTGTCGAGATGACGATTGCGAGTATAAGCGGATCTACCGGTATCGAAGGAGATATTCCAATCTGGAACAAGAAGAAATTCCAGGCTACCCCCATTCTATGCGACGGGGATGGTCAGATTATGCGCTACCGAAAGTATTTCGCCCAGTTTTATTGCGATGACGAGCAAGCCGTCGTCCCCAGCTGATCGTTAGTTTAGGCTGAGGGCGTATAACGAATAGACCCACACACAATAAAGAGAGAATGAACATGGCAAAACTGCGATATGTATTGGATACCGCCGCCGCTCCAGACGCTGATAAAAGTGCAGAGTTCCCGGCAAATGTCAGTGGATTTCGAGCGATCTATGAGACCGAACCGGAAATTCATGCAGCACTTCTGCCAAGGCCCCTGGTGCCCTGTGAGCGTCCAGAGATATTCGCCCAGTTTTCCCGCGTGCAGCTGTTTCTGAGTGAAAGCCGGACAGTAGAAATCGGTGCTGCAACAATCGGTGTTTCCTGCTATTACGGCGAGAAACCTGGGTTTTACGTGCTTGCGATGGCAATGGAAGATCCGTTCGTGGTTATGTCTGGGCGAGAAATATACGGCGAGCCGAAAAAAGTCGCTACCACTCGTTTCGAGCTGGACGAGAATGACTACCTGCGTGCCAGCGTCTGCCGACACGATGTCGACTTTCTTGAAATGCGCGGTTCACTCGGTGCGTCACTGGGCCCGAGACAGCCTGTCGAGCATATGTTCTGCATAAAAGCAATGCCAGGAATTCGTCGCGATGGTGGTTTTGATGGTGAGGTGCTGCTGACTGAACTGGAATGGAGAAGGAAGTTCACTGATGTCCGTGAAGTAAACGATCCTGAAATCATTCTTCGTGAGTCCAAGTTTGATCCGTTGATCGATGTTCCAGTCAAGAAAATTAAGGAGATGCTGTACACAGAGGGTGGCACTATCAACAGCGGTAAAATACTGCGGGCGATTCCAGGCGAATGGTATGCCCCATTCATGAATCAACGCTACGACGATCCGGTTTCTCATCCGCTCGAACTGAGCCTTGCATCAGGGGGGCAGTAAGCCGTTGGACAATCTAGAGGGAAAGGTCGCCGTAGTCACCGGCGGCGCGAGTGGCATCGGCCGCGCGATGTGCGAATGTTTTGCCGCTCAGGGCATGCGGGTTGTTGTGTCGGATATCAGCCGCAAGAATCTGGACGAGTTTGTTTCCAGTCTGGTCGCCAAGGGATACGAAGCGATAGGAGTTCAAACGGATGTAACCCAACAGGCAAGCGTTAATGCGCTCGCGGAAGCCGCGAATCGCCAGTATGGCAATGTTCATCTACTGTGCAATAACGCGGGAGTTAGCTTAAAGGAGCGTGATCAGCGTATCTGGTCGCTTGCCGAGGCCGACTGGGATTGGCTGTATGCCGTTCATGTAAAAGGCGTCACCAATGGGATTAGAGCGTTTGTACCTGGGATGATAGCGCACGGTGAAGAGGGGTATGTGGTTAACACCTCCTCGGGAAATGGTGGGTTGACCTCGTTTCCATCCTCACCGATCTATGCCTCATCGAAAGCGGCAGTTACCAGTATCACCGAGGTTTTGCATTATCATTTGTGCATGGAGAAGAGCCTTATTAAAGCTGGAGTTCTGTTCCCCGGGCCGCATTTGGTAAATACCAATTTGCTCAATTCGGTCGCGTCCAGGCCGGCCGAGTTTGGCGGCGCTCAAGTTGCGGAAGATGGCAGGTCCATGAGCTCCCTGGCGGAGCTTATGGCCACCATGAAAGTCACCGAACCGTCTGAAGTTGCCGAGTATACACTGCGGGGTATACAGGAGAATCAATTCTGGATTCTGGCTCCCAGTGAAGCCCAGGATGAGCGACTGCGCCGACGTTGTCAGAGTATTCTCGATCGCAGCGTGCCCGAGGTTCCGCAGCTCTAGCGACGTCCGAGTAATTCTCCCGTCATCTGCAAGAGGTCGCGCCATAGGCGCGACCTCTTGCAGATGCGAACGGCGTTGAGACGCTCCTTTTAGTCCGCGCTCTGATGCGATGTAATAGGCCTGATGCGCTACACCCCGAGGCCGTACTGTAAAGAGCGGTAGTTCTCGATCACCCTTTGACCGCTCCACCTTCGTCCCGCCCGGTCATGCTGGTAAAAAAAACCGTGGATAACGCTGCTTGTATGCTGGATGCTATGCGCGGTTCAGCTTTCAATGCATGGCACGTCGCTGCGTCGTCATCACAGGATCTCCGCCAGCGAATTGAAGGATACGCTGGAGGAGGCTGGGTTCAGGTTATCGGGGGCCTGGGATCAATTGAATAACTTAAAGCTGCCCGCTTCTGGGTACGTGAGGTTTCCAGCGGTTCGACGTACGCCTAGAGGGGAGGTCGAGGCAGTTCGGCACCGGTAAACCGTGGCGGATAACATTATGTTCCGAGGAAAATTAGGGAGCTCATTGCGTCGCGCGTTCTACCCCAATGACCACTTCTGTCGTGGATTGTGGTCTCAGCATGGATGCCAGAATTATTCCTATGGACACCAATATGAGGAAGATCCAGAAGGCTGGTACGTAACTTCCCTTCAGGTCGTAAACTCTGCCAATGAAGTGAACTCCGATAATGGACATGATCTTTACCACAATAGTCATGAGCCCCATGACAGTACCGTAGTTTTTTGTTCCAAAGAGCCATGCCAGCAACGTACTCCAGACTGGAAAGACGCCACCCACCCCAAGGCCAAAGATGCTGGTGCATAAGAACAGTATCCAATAAGTGGGTTGCAAGATGTACACAACCAGTAACGCCAGATGAGCGAAGCCGACCCCGTAGAACACATAGCGCAAGTCAACTTTGTCAGCGACATAGCCGACTAGAAGTTTTCCCAGGATGGCTGATGCGGTCATAAAGGAAACAATGAAGGCTGCCGCCTGAATGTCGATGCCGATATCTATAAAGTAGGGGACATTGGAGGTCATTAGTGCCATGTCGCTTGTTAGCAACAAGCCGATACAAAAGGTCAGGAGCCAGAAGTTGCGGTTGAGCAAAAGCTCCCTGTAAGTCCAGGTCTTTTCTGTTTCAGCTTCTTCTTGTGCATCGTCGGCGTCTTCGTCGACAATATTGAATTCCAAATTGTAGCCGTCTTCATTACCTGTTGGGCGGTTTCTAATGAAAAGCAACGACAACACGGAAATGACCGTAACAGCGATGCCGGCATTGATGAGAAGTGCTGACCGCCAACTAAAATGTTCGATCATGGTTGCTGTCAGTGGCGCAAAAACAAAGCCGCCAGCAGATGTGGCAACTGCCATCACGCCGAGAGCTGCGCCACGTCGACGCTTGAACCAACGTACGATTACGGTATTGACGGCAAGTAGACTACAAGCAGTATACCCATAGGAAACAGGCCCCAGGATCGCAATGAGCATGATCAACGGGGACTCAGTATAGGTTAAGGTCGACAGACCAATTGCAAAAACTACCCCTCCCGAAAGAATGATCAGCCGGGCGGAAAACCTGTCCAATAGCCGACCAATTAGGGGGGAGAGTATGCCAACGCCCAACAGGAGCGCAATGTAGCCGTTGTTGATCGTTGCACGGTTAATATCGAGCTCCGCGCTTACTGGCACGACGAACAAAGCAAAAGAGTAGCTTGAGGAACCCACGACAATCATGGCACACAAAAATAGCCCGATATGTACCCACCAGCCTCGGTAAATGTTCGTCGGGAGTATTGTCATATACTGTTTCCTCGCCATTATTGTTGTAATCGAAACCTGTGATTACGTTCGGAATTGTATTCAGCAACAGGTTTCCAGACAGCTTTCGACTCTATATTTGAGCCCGTGAATCAGATGGAGCTATTTCGGCAGATGGTAGTCCCCTGCTCATGATTTCAATAGAGCTTTTGTCAAATTTCGTTCCATTTTCCTGCCAGAGTACGTCAGTCAATACTGTTTACGCACAGTGTTCTGATGGTGTGGACCAAACGCGGCTTTCGGTTCAACCTGGTCCAGCGGAACCGAAAGCCAACAAAGCTGTCGTTTAAAACTCTGCCGATAGGGATATACCGAAGTTTCGAGGACGGTTAAAGGAAGCTACTGCGGTGCCCAGCGTCGTCCCGAAATTCGCATAGAAGGACTCGAACCTATTGTCGGTCAGGTTGTCTCCATAGATCTGCAGCTTGAGTTTGAGTTCACTGTTGCCGGTAGGGATCTGTGTAAGGCTGAGTCGGGCACTGAGGTTTTTGTCCGCTCCGGTCATGAATCCAGCGCCAAAGCCGCCATCATCTATCAGGTCGCCTGCGGACTCCCCGGTGTAGGCGTAATCAGTGCGAAATGTGAAGACCCCCACAGGCGTTGCAGCACTGGTAAACTGCGCACCAATTCGGTAGGAGTTTTTAGCAATGTACGGGAAGTTGCTTTGGTCGGAAATATCGACACCACCCGATAGAAATTCTTTCATGTCGGCATCTACGTAGCCGTACTGACCATCGATCTGGATATAGTCGGTTAGCAGTGCTATGAGTTCAACTTCGACACCAGCAATAGTCGCCTCACCAGCGTTGCGAACAAACGAGCCCCCTACATCAGGGTCAAACGAAAGAAGCTGGAGATCCTCATAGTCCATATAGAACCCGGAGAGGTTGAGTTGGACTCTGCCATCGAGCGTAGTCGATTTTGCGCCGACCTCGTAACTGAGCACGGTCTCCTCATCGAACGATGGCGTGTTGATGGCTGTCGCATTGAAGCCGCCGCCCCGGAAGGCCGATCCGATATTGACGTAAGTCATCAGGTTTTCACCCCAGTCATAGCTCACGAACCCACTGAACCCGAGGTTGTCGAAATCGTCGCTTTGTTCCGGATTGGAGCGAAACAGGCCAGCAGGAATACTCGCAGCTTCACTGCGACGCTTCAACGTGACCTCGTCGCGTGAGTACCGGAGGCCGGCGCCGATTGACAACCTGCTATCGAACATCGCTGGCTGGTACTCCAGTTGCCCGAAAATCGCCGTTGATTCCTTGTCGAGTTCGTATTCCCGGGAAGTAAATCGGTTGACGCTAACCGGCCCGAAGGGGCCACCTCCTGGGATACCGAAGACTACGTCCAGCCGCTCATCCACTTCTTCCTGCCAGTAGTACAAACCCAAGATATAGTTAAATTCGTCTATGTCGCCGGACAATTGGAATTCCTGGCTGAACTGCTCCTGTTTTCCCGGATTGAATGGAGTCACGTGGCCGACAAGGGGCTCTACAGAGACCGTAAAGGTATCAAAATCAAGTACTGGGACATTGACGTAACTTCCACCAAGAGACGTCGACATATTCTGATCCAGCTTTCGATAGCCAGTAATTGACTTGAAGGTCAGCGCCTCGTTGATTTCCTGCTCGATGGTCAACGTATTGCTAAGCAGTTCGAATTCCGAGCCTCTGCTTCGCCGTGGATCCCTATACTGCAAATCTTGCGGTTTCAAGCTGATCACTGGCGGTGGGTTAGTGCTGCTTGCATAGACTTCGCTGGCTGCAGGGGTTGCGAATAATATTTGCCAGGGCACCTCGTTTTCTCTTCGGGACCAGGAAACTGTGTTTCGGATGCTCAGATTATTGTCATTCTCATATAAAAGATCAAAACTGGCCTGTCTCTCTTGAACCGATCCCCCCCAATCTGATTCAGCCATGCCTGGTGCTTCGACCCAGCCGTCGCGATTTCGATCTTTGTAAGCGAGTTTAGCCTTGATTCCCGTGCTACCTATTTCTCCGCTGTGGAGCACGAAGGCAAGACTGGAGTCATTGTGTTTTCCGTATGAAAAATCAACGATACCGCCTGCATCTTCCTGCGGCATCGTCGTCGTGATGAGAACAGCACCGCCAGTGGTATTGCGACCAAAAAGCGTGCCCTGTGGTCCACGCAAGACTTCGACCCGCTCGATATCAGGGAGAGAGAAAAGATTCCCGGTGGCTCGCGGTGAGAAAACACCGTCAATATAGACACCCACCGAAGGTTCCTGGAAAAGCGAGGTCGAACTGCTTCCCTGGCCGCGGATAAATAGTGCTGAGGAGCCACCGCTGCCAGAGCTCTCTGTAAAACGGGCATTCGGCACCATTTTACTCAGCCCCGAGATTTCCTGGATTCCGAGGTCTTTGATCAATTCCCCAGACAACGGCGTTACTGATACTGGCGTATCCTGTAAGGTTTCGCTTTTGCGACGTGCGGTTACGATGACCTCTTCTATCCTGTATGGCGCTGCCCCATCCCCTGATGTCGTTTCCGCATGGGACATTACGGGTGAGCCCATCAGTGACGTACCGGCGAGAAGGATGGCTAGTGTTGCACCTCGTTGGCCGTGGGCGTCTCTAACTCTGCCTCTAATACTTTTCATCGGTTTCACTGTTGGCGTTCCAGCATTGCTGGGCCAGGATGTCGCCTGCCGGAAAATCGTATCGGCAATAGTAGCGGCTTGAGATGTTTTTTCGCTATTTTTGGTCATCGGTAACGCTCCCTCTATTTATTTTTTCCCGAGAGTAATTTCTTCCAACTCAATTGTTGAGCTGATCTTAAGGCGTTTTTTTTAATCGATATGGGGGGACTATTTCCTTTTTTATATTTATATTCCTGGACGGGTAGGCGCCCTTGCGCTCACGTCTAAGTCAGGTTTCGATGCCTAAGTTTTTGCCTGCTTTACCAAGCTAATCAGGCTCACTTGCGAGGCTAGTGTCATCCTCGATAGACCTGTACGAAGAACTTTCCACGTCTGGGAAGCTATCTTATTTTTTGGGCTCAAAAAAATTGTTTGTAGTTATGTTCCTGCATTCATTGGATCAATGGCTGTTACTTAAACGCTAACGTACCGCTAGCGCACTTGAGTGATAGTACGATTCGTGAATGTTCTGCCTTCTGCTAGCCAGTCGCCTGGTGGGCGGTGTGATCACTATAGCGGGTGTTAGGCCGACCATATTTGAATTTTCTATTCACGTGTGCTGAATTCTCGGGTTGCTTGCGCCAGCGAACCTTTTGCTGCGGACACCATGGTCTTGCGACCCATGGATTGCGTTGGGTCTTGCGTCAATCTCGACGATTCGCGCAACCCATACTGCAAGTCTTTACGATGTTGCGCAGTCGGTGCCGTGAATCGGTCGACAGGCAGCGTAGTTCGCACACACTTAACCCGCGCTCGCTGAGCAGGCGCTGCAGGACGTGGCAGGAAATCTCGAGCTGCACTTTTTCTTCGTGCTCGAGATTGCTGGCTGAAAACTCTGGAGTCATGGTCCCCGAACTCTTGTGAGGCTCAATGCAGGTGCCGGTTCCAGGCCACTTGTCGCCCTGGCACAGGGTCGGCGTGGTCGCGAACCTCACCCTCTGCATTTGTCTCAAGCAGCTGGCGACAGCATGCGAGGGCCGCCTGTTGCTGTGCGTCGCTGGTTCATCTGTGTCTGCAGCGTCGCGATACAGCCGCCCAAGAGGCGCCTTGTGAGCTCAGGTTTGCGCAGTCCACGGAGGAGGCGCAGTGTCAGGCACGCCGCATCGGTAAACCGGCTCAGGTCTGCGGCGGCTGCCTGCCCGTGTAGTGTCAGCAGCACCTCAGCAGCCTCCAGTGCGCCGCCCGCAGCGACAATGGCTTTTTCCGGCTCACCTCGTTGTTGGAAGAGCAGTGCTTTTTGCTGGCTCAGGTCCCAAACGCCGAGTGCGCGCGAGCTGGATTGTTCGATCAGGCTGCGGTGAGAGTGGCACAGGAAGCGCAGATGCATGGTGTCGTCTCCGGTCAGGCTGCCATTCAATATAATGATAATCATTAACATTAACAAGCACTTTGCGGTTTTACCCTCTGAGATGCCGGGTGACCCTGCACAAATGTGTCGCAGACCGCAGACCAGGACGCCCCGAGACGATGCGAGGTGGCCGGTCTCCCTGTTCCTCAATGTGTATTGGCACCAGGCTGGGGCAGCGCGTGCAGAACAACCGTTACTTTGTGTAACGAATTGGTGCGCTCGGGTTGTATTAGATTTTAATAATGATGAAAAACAGTTAGATATCGTTTCAATGGCGGGTCATTTAATGCTTGCAATCCGACGCAATAGTGTGAATATAAGTAACGCATCGGGTAACGGCTCGATGCAGTTAATTTTCAACGTATGAGGTCTCTGTCATGAAACTACTGCTCACAATTCCCACCTTGCTTCTTGCCGCCAACACCTGGGCCAGTTGCCCCGCCAGCCTGCCAGTAGAGCTTCCTGCTGTTCCGGATGGCGTCAGTGCTTCCTACGCTGATATGCAGGCAGCGCAGGAAGCGGTTGCAGTCTACGTTGCCGGCGTTGAAGCCTATCTGGATTGCCGCACGTTGATCCACCCCTTGCTGCATAACCGGCTCGTGGACCGCGCCGAAACCGTTGCCGCAACCTACAACGGTGCGCTCGAGAATTTCAGAAAGCGTGAAGACATGCTTGCAACCTACTGAAATACTTTAATATTCTTATCCTTTGATCAACCGCAGAGAACAATAAGTGCGGTTTTCATAACTGGCTTCTGTACACGTCACGCCGGCCGCGCTTCAGCGGCACAATGTACCCCCATCCACTACCAGTGAATGCCCGTTCACATAGCTTGCCTGTGAGCTGCACAGCCACAAAGCCGCAGCGGCAATTTCCTCGGCGCTGCCCATGCGACCGCAGGGAATACTGGCCAGAATCATCTTCTCCAGTTGGGGCCCCTGTTGCAGCGATGCCTCCAGCATGGGGGTCTGGGTCGAGCCCGGCAGCACCGCATTGATCCTCACACCGCCCGTGGCCAATTCCATGGCTGCGGTGCGCGTGAGCCCGAGCACGCCGTGCTTGCTCGCACAGTAGGGCGACAGGTGCGGTGTCGCGATGACTCCGGCGCCCGACGCGATATTGACGATGGCCCCGGAACCCGCTGCCTGCATTACCCGCAATTGATGCTTCAGGCACAGGAATACCCCGGTCAGGTTGATATTGATGACGTCCTGCCACGCGTCCAGTGTGGTGTCGGCAATGGCTGCCGGTGCGCCCGCAACCCCTGCACTGTTAACGGCGTAATCCAGCCCGCCGAAGTGCCGCAGGCAGCTGTCCACCGCGGCGCTCACGGTCGCCTCGTCTGTCACGCTGCCGGGTGCAGCAATGGCGCCCAACGCCTGGCTGAGGCCGTGCAAGCGTTCCTCGTCGCGGTCCATCAGCAGCAGGCGGCAGCCCTGTGCCGCAAACTGCCGGGCGCAGGCTTCGCCGATGCCAGAGGCAGCGCCGGTTACCAGGGCCACCTTGTTCCGCATATCTTCATAGTGCACAGCTGTCATGGTTTCTACTCCGTAGGGTCCTGCCACCCATCATAGCCCGCCGTGCTTGCCTGACGTACGCAAAACGTGGGGAGGACGCAGGCGTTGATCTCCGTTAGAATGCTCGCCCTTTGCGACCTCGGTACTCATGTCCCGCGCCCCCGGCAACAACCCCCAACGCCCTGCGATCACCTCCCGGCTGCAGCGAGCCCTGTCGATTGTACCGGTTGACGCGGCCGCCGTGCCCAGCGGGGAATTGCTGGCGTGGCTCGGTCAGCCGCTGGACTTGCACAGCGCCAGTGAGCTCGCTGACGTGCTGTCGACGCAGGGAACCCGCAAGGAGACTGTCGAGCCTGCGCCGGGGCAGGGTGGTGCAGCGGACGCGTCTGGCAGTTGTGAGGAAATACTGCTGGCGGTGCAGCGCGGTGTGTTGCGCGAGTTAGCTCGGAGTTTCGCGGGCGCTGAAGGCGCGCTGCTTCCCCTGCCCAGGTTTGACGCGCCCAGTAGCCTGGATGGCCTCAGTGCCACGGAACGCTTGCGGCGCTTCCACGCCGCCTGGCAGCGTGAAATGGAGCTGCGTACACAGGCGCTGCGGCGCGACCTGCGGGCGCGTCTGCGGCGGGTGAGCCCGGCACTGGCGGGCCTCGCCACATTGGACGAAGCCCTTGAACGCCATGTGTTGCGTGCGGGGGAGGCGGCGCTGGCCAATGTGCCGCCACTGCTGGTGCCGCGCTGGGAGGCGCTGTTGGCGGATCACGCTGATGCGGGCAGTCAGGATCTGCTGGTCAGCGAGCTCAGGGAACTTTTGCTGGCCGAATTGGAGCAGCGTCTGCAGCCAGCTCTGGGGCTGGTGGAGGCGTGTACAGCCCACGGGGAAGGAAATTGATGATACGTTTTTTCGCAGGATGCCTGTTTTTGCTCGGGGCGGGGTTACTCGCCTGGCTCGCGCTGGGCTTTGCCGGCAGCAGCCTGTTGGCGCTGGTCGTCACGCTGGTGATTACGCTGGCCTACACGGTGGGCGCGCTGGAACTCTGGGTGTTCCAGCGCGACACTCAGCGCTTGCGGCAGGCGCTGCACGCCGGTGATGGCGAGGCAATGGAATTTGAAGACTGGCTGGCGACCTTGCCGGCGGCCTTGCGCAGTGCCGTTGCCCGGCGCATCCAGGGTGAACCGATTGCGCTCCCGGGTCCCCTGCTGACGCCCTATCTCACGGGGCTGCTGGTGATGCTGGGCCTGCTGGGTACGTTTATTGGCATGATGATCGCCCTACAGGGAGCCGTGGGGGCATTGGAGGGCAGTACAGAACTCGCCGCCATACGCGCCGGGCTGACCGCGCCCATCAAGGGCCTGAGCATGGCGTTTGGTACCTCGGTGGGCGGTGTGGCAGCATCCGCCGTGCTGGGCCTGTTGTCAGCCATGGCAAGGCGCCAGAGGCTTGCGGTCGTGCGCGAACTCGATGTGCAGGGCGCGCGGCTGTTCCCCGGCCAGGGTCCGTTGCATTACCGCCAACAGATGCTGCACGAGGCGCGCACGCAAACCGGGCAGTTACCGCTGCTGTTGGCACAGGTCGAGGCACTGGTGACCCGCGTCGATAGCGCCACCGACAGCCTGCATACGCGCATGCTCGAGGGGCAGGAAGACTTGCAGAACAAGCTAGTGACGTTGCACACGGGCTTGTTCGAGCATGTGGGCCAGTCATTGCGTGAGAGCTTTGCCGCCAGCGGGCGTGAAGCCGGTGAGAGCATGGCGCCAATACTGCGCGACACCATGCAGGCGATTGCGGCGCAAACCGAGGCCACGCAGATGACCGTTCGCGATGGCGTGGACAATCAGCTCGCCGCGCTGGCCGAGGTGCGCGAGCAGGCGGCGCAGTCCGTGCATGATACCCGCGCGCTGGTGGCGTCGCAGGCCTCCGCAGTAGCCGCGCAGGACAGTCTGCGGCTGGCGCTGGAAGCCACGGTGCGCGATGCCGGCGGCAGTCTCGACACGCAGGCCGCGAACGCCACCGCGATGCTGCAACAGGTGGGCGAGCAGTTGAGCGCTCACCGCGAGCAGCTGGAACAGCAGTGGTTGGCGGAACGCACGCGCTTCAACGAGCAGCAGCAGGCGCGTCTTGAGGCCCAGGCGGAGAGCGTGCAGAGCGCACTCACCGCCGCCATGACGACCCACGCACAGCTCACGGTCGATACGTTGCGTCCGATAGTGGAGTCGACCATGGCCGGGCTGGATAGCGCGGTCGCGACGGTGCGTCAGGAAGCGAGCGAAGCATTGCAGCGCGATGAGACCTTACTCCAGTCCCAGCGCGAGCTGATGACCGGGCTGCAGGCGACGGCAGGGGCGCTGGCGCAGGATTCCGCGGCGTATCGCAGCACCCTGGAGGTGTTCGCGCAGCAGACCGCTACAGCGCTGGATGCCACAGCCCTCCAGTTTGCATCCACTGTGGGGCAGGAAGCCGACCGGCTCGCCGAGGTGGGCGGCCAGTTCGCCGCGGGGGCGCAGGGATTGACTGCACTGGGCGATGCTCTGGGCAGCGCCGTAGCGCAGTTCGACGCAGTAGCCCAGGGCTTGTCCGCTACGCTGCAGCAACTGGCGCAGGGTATGGAGGAGGCGGCGGGTCGCAGCGACGAACAGCTCGCCTACTATGTGGCTCAGGCGCGTGAGGTGATTGATCACAGTGCGTTGGCACAGCAGAAGTTGCTGGACCAGCTGCGAGAGATCAGCCGCAGTGTGTAGCGCAGCAGGCCTGGACAATGTCTGAATACGAGTACGAAGGCGATGGTCAGGACACCCCGGTATGGGCGGTGTTTGGCGACCTCATGGCGGCACTGGTGGGCATTTTCGTGCTGCTGTTGGTGTGGACACTGGGCTTGCAGGTTGAGCTGACGCGCTCCCTGCAGGATGAAGTGGCCCTGCGGGAGGCCGAGCAGCAGCGCCGCATGGAGCTGGAACAGGCGCTGGCAGACCCGCTGACCAGTAATCGCATTACCCTGCGCGATGGCCGCATCGGCATCAGTGGCCAACTGTTGTTCGGCCTCAATTCCGCAGCGTTGCAGCCTGAGGGGCAGGCGCTGATCGCCAGCCTCGCGGCACCGCTGGCACACTACCTGAGCCAGAGCGACCACCTGCTGATGGTCAGTGGTTTTACCGATGACCTGCCCATTCACGCGGATAACCGGGTGTTCACCGATAACTGGGAGCTTTCGGCGCAGCGCGCATTGACCGTGACCCGGGCGTTGGTGGACGCCGGGCTGTCGCGTGAACTGGTGTTTGCCTCGGCGTTTGCCGAGCAGCAGCCCATTGCGCCCAACTCGGATGCCGACAACCGGGCGCGCAACCGGCGGGTGGAGATTGCCCCGGTGCCGCGCACGCCGCGCGCGGAGCAGGAGCCCGCTGGATGAGCAGCGAAAGGTCCACGAGTGGATTGCGAGCACGGCCCGGGAGAGAAGCCCTGCGCGCGCTGCCCGGGTTGCTTGAACACGGTGTGCAGGCGCTGTCGCCACCCTCGCCGCGACTGGCGCTGGAAGCCAGGCTGCAGGGGCAGGAGTTCGCTGCGTTCGGTGGTGCAGATGGCGTTGCTGCCGCTGAGCCGCAAGCAGACGGTTTGGTGGCGGCGCGCCGCTACCGGGAACAGCATGCCTCGCAGGTGATAGACCAGTTGTTGCTGGAATTCCGCGCCGCGTTGCCGGAAGCGCCGGGGCCATTGAACCCGGAAACGCTGGTAATTCGGGCATTAGCGCGATTGCAGGCCGTATCACCGGAATATGTGGAACGCCTGATGCGTCATGCGGAAATGTTGTGCAGTCTGCAGGGGGCGACCAGGCCGGCCGCCCCCGCCCGTGCCGCCCGACGACGCAAGTCGGTTAAAGCATAGCGAACAGCATCATGGCCAGGCCGGCAACACTGACACCCCAGATGGCGCTGCGCAGGTAAGTGATGCCGACCAGATAGACCGGCAGGTACACCACCCGGGACCAGAAGAATACCTGTGCACCGAGCAGGGCCTCTGCGCCATGGCCGCTCACGTGCGCAACCAGCACCAGCGGTACGAAGAGCAGGAATCCTTCCTTGGTATTGTTTGCCGCGCGTTCCGCGCGCCCGCCGAGTGCAGTCGCTGTCGGTAGCTGGTCGCGATTGCTGAGGCCTGCCTTGAGGCCCTCGGCGGTCCACTCGCGGTTGCGCAGAATGGCCCCCAGCAGAATAGCGACAAACGTCAGTACCGACATGTAGAGGGCCAGCTGCAGCAATGTCGTCATGGTGTTGCTCCTGTCTATTATGGTTGTTAGCGATGGATCATGCCCTGAGCAGGGGTTGCCGTCCAGCCTGTCAGACGCGGTTATTGAGGCTCTATGGGTTGCTCCTGATTCCCACAGCCGCTTTCAGCAAGTATGCTCACGCGATGAAACTGGTGATGAAACAAAGTGCGCTCCGCAGGGTGTGGCTGTTGGTGGGCTGGCTGGCGCTATGGGGTCAACCGACGCTGGCCGGCGTGGACATCCGGGTGGCTGTCGCCGCGAATTTCACGGCCACATTGGAGGCGCTCGCCGGTCCGTATGAGCAGGCTTCCGGCAACCGGCTGGTCATCAGCCCCGGTGCCACCGGCGCCTTGTATAGCCAGATCGCCAACGCGGCGCCGTTTGATGTGTTTCTGGCGGCCGATGAGCTGCGTCCGCGCAAACTGGTTGAACACGGTATGGCCGTGGCGGGTACCGCGTTTGTCTACGCGCAGGGCATACCCGTGCTGTGGAGCCCGGACGCCGCGCTGATCGACGCCGAGGCCAGCGTGCTGCGTCAGGGGCTGTTTCGCTATCTGGCGCTCGCCGAGCCGCGCACCGCTCCGTATGGCGCAGCGGCGCGCAGTGTGCTGGAGGCACTGGACCTGTGGGATGCGCTGGAGCGGCGTCGACAGCTGGTGCGCGGCAGCTCCGTTGCCCAAACCCACAGCCAGGTTGCCAGCGGTGCCATTGAGCTGGGCTTCGTGGCGCTGGCGCAGGTACAAACAGCGCAGGGAATACCGGGGTCACACTGGATTCCGCCTGCGGAGCTGTATGCCCCTCTGACGCAGGGCGCGGTGCTGCTCAGCAGTGCCCGCGCCAGAGCAGCCGCGCGGCATTTTCTGCGCTGGCTGCAGGACGATGCCGAGGCGGCCGCAATCATTGAAGCCGCTGGCTACCGCCGTGGCTGAGCGGGTGCACCTGTGATGTTGTCAGCGGAAGACCTCACAGCCCTGTGGGTCACCCTGCAACTGGCGGCGGTCAGTACCGTACTGTTGCTGCTGTTGGCGACGCCACTGGCCTGGTGGCTCTCGCAGACCGCCGGACGCGGGCGCGTACTGGTCGAGGCACTGGTCACCCTGCCATTGGTGTTGCCGCCGACTGTACTCGGGTTTTACCTGCTGCTTCTGCTGGGCCCGGAGGGTGCTGTGGGCGGCACGCTGGAGCGTATCGGCGTAGGACACCTCGCGTTCAGTTTCAGCGGTCTGGTCGTGGGCTCGATGGTGTACTCCCTGCCGTTCGTGGTACAGCCATTGCAGAACGCCTTTGCGGCCACAGGCGCGCGCCTGTTCGACGTGGCGGCTACCCTGCGTGCATCGCCGCTGGACCGTTTTTTAACGATTGCCCTGCCCCTGGCGCGGCGCGGTTATCTCACTGCCGCCGTGCTGGCGTTTGCCCATACGCTGGGGGAATTTGGCGTCATCATCATGCTGGGCGGCAACATTCCCGGCGAGACGCGCGTGGCGTCGATCGCCATTTACAATCATGTGGAATCGCTGGACTACGGCGCGGCGCACGCGCTGGCCCTCACCCTGGTTGTGTTGTCCCTGTCGTTGTTGACGCTGGTTTACGCGGTCAACCGGCGGGCGCGGGTCGTGGGGGTGCCCGGGTGACTATCGAGGCACGCTTTGCCCTGCAACAGGGGGGATTTCGGCTCGATGTGGACCTGACCCTGCCGGGTGAGGGTGTCACGGTTATCTACGGCTCTTCCGGCGCGGGCAAGAGTACGCTGCTGCGCTGCGTGGCGGGACTGGAGCGAGCGGCGCAGGGGGCGCTCTCGGTCAACGGGGCCGAATGGCAGCGCGAGGGGCTGTTTCTGCCGGTGCACCGTCGTCCACTGGGTGTGGTTTTTCAGGAAGCCAGCCTGTTTCCGCACCTGAGCGGAGCTGGCAACCTGCGTTATGGTTTACAGCGGACACCCGCACACGAGCGTCGTATCGCCTGGGACGAGGTGGTGCAGCTGCTGGATATAGCGCCGTTGCTGGCGCGTTACCCACAGACCTTTTCCGGCGGCGAAAGACAGCGCATTGCCCTGGCGCGCGCACTGCTGGCCAGCCCGCAACTGCTGCTGCTGGATGAGCCGCTGGCCGCGCTGGATGAGGCGCGCAAGGCAGAGATACTGCCCTTTCTTGAACAGCTGCGCGCGCGTTTCGCTGTGCCCATGCTCTACGTGACCCACAGCCTGCGCGAGGTCGCGCGGTTAGCCGACTATCTGGTGTTGCTCGAGGCGGGCAGGGTGGTTGCGCAAGGCCCCCTGCAAAGCGTGCTGAGCCGTCTGGACCTGCCGTTGGCCGCGGCAGAGGATGCCGGTGTCGTCATTGAGGCCGAGGTGGCCGAACACGATACGCAATGGCATTTGTCGCGTTTGGTCTTTTCCGGCGGCAGCCTCTGGGTAGCGCGCTGTGCCGAGCCCGTAGGGTCACGCTTGCGCTGCCGGGTACTGGCGCGAGACGTCAGCCTTGCGCACGAGCGCAACGAACAGAGCACCATCGTCAATTTGTTGCAGGCGGACGTTGTCGAACTGGCTCCGACTGATTCACCGGCGCATGTGCTGGTGAGACTCGACGCCAACGGCACATCGCTGCTGGCACGTATCACACGCCACTCACAGGCGCGCATCGGTGTGCAGCCAGGCGCTCGCTTCTGGTTGCAGATCAAATCGGTGGCGCTACTGCGCTAGTTTAACGCGAGAACGCTTCTTCGATATCGCCGGTGAAGACCGCTTCCAGGCGCAGGACAATCTCTGCGCTGCCGCGGCGCTCATCTTCCAGCACATCGCGGCGCCAGAAGTAGCCGGGCTGTACCTCGAGAAACAGCCACTTGCGGTTGAGGTTTTGCCGGTAGCGCATGCCCATGCCGTAAGCCTGGGTAAGGTGGCGCGGCTGGGTCCTGCCGTTGAGCGTGCCGTAAACGCCAATAACCCGGTTGTTGCTCAGGCGCTGATTTACCGTCACCCCGGTGTTCCAGCCGAAGCCGTCGCGCTTTTCGTCCCAGCGCGCCCGGTTGTACCACTGCAGGAGGCGGTCGGCGCTCACCGCAACGTCGATGTCAAAACGGGTGTCCGTGCCAAAGCGGTCGTCCGTGCGATACAACAGCTCCTGGCGAAAACGTGCCGAAACCTGCTCGGAGAGCGGTGTCTGGTAGCGGTAGCGCGCTGCCAGCTCGGGGTTGATGCCGGAGCTGAATCCCAGACGGAAGTCTATGCGGTCGTGTGTGCCCTCGCGGCCCACGACCTGCAGGGCAACATCATCGGATTGATTCTGCTGATCGCGCAATAATTCATCGCCGAGGCTACCGCTATCCTCGTCAGAGAACAGCAGGCTGACACGCTCGTCGAGGTTGGGCAGATTGACCTTGCCGCGCAAGCTCAGGCCAGTGTCCCAGCCGTACTGCTCGCTCCACTCCAGTGAAGGCCGCAGGCGCAGCGTGGAATAGGCTGCTTCAGCATCAACCCGCCTTACGCCGAAGAAACTGTCCATCCAGCCTGCGAGGTCATCTGCGCGGGTGGACACGTAACGGTGCCCCTGGTCGAGCCAGGGTGTCTCGTCTTCGACTTCGTCCTCTTCAGCGCTGACGCCGGCACAGGGCAGCAATAGCCAGAATGCCATCAGGACCAGAGCTTTGCAGGTTTGTTTAGGCATCAATGTGTTCCGAAGGGAGGCCTGTCTAATGCCGCGACTCTATCAGTTGCCAAGCGGGGCCGCCTGAATTATTTGCGTGAATCTGGCCAGGTATCTGCCGCCACGAAACAGCGGCTGCGTTCGTTGCCGTGGGTGTCCAGCGCTGCGACCAATTGCGGTTTGCCCCCGTCACGAAAATGCGCCTCCAACGTGGCGGCGAGCGTTGCACCCGCTTGCCCATGACGCGAGGCGCGCAGGGGCGTGAGCCATTGGAGACGCGGAATGATCTGCCAGTCACCCGCGCACTCAGCGCGCCATTCTCCAAGCGGCAGCCAGCGGCCCAGAGGCAGTGCCGTGTTGTAGCCCCGGGGGGGCGGCAGTGCAGCCGCCGCAGGTGAGAAAAGACAGCCCGCCACCCTCGCTTCCCGCAGCGGTCTTTCCGCGTGCAGGGCTGCGAGAACAGGCTGTGCTGCCGGCTGCTGGCTGAGCTGTGTCTGGTGTTGTAGCAGTCGTTGCAGTTTGCGATCCAGGCGGTCGACGGTGTTGGGGCCGATCCAGTCGCAGCCGTTGCTGTAGCCAGCGCTTGGCGTGGCAGTTGCCAGGCCCAGGTAAAACTTTACCGCAAGTTCCAGATGTACCGCCCGTTGCCGTTGGTGGCACCAGTACAGGCAGTCGAATTCCCCCAGTGTCCGGCCACCCGCGCGCACCGGCAGGTTGCTGGCGATCAACTCGGTATCGCGGTCACTGTGCAGAAAGAACTGCCACAGGCGCTCGAAATAGACCCCCAGCCGCGTCGCCGGGCGCTGCTGCAACCAATCCCGCAGTGGCCCCGGGTCCCGATCCAGCGCCTGCAGCCAGGCACTGCGGCCCCCGGTGAGTGGGAACGCTGCCGTGCCGAGATCTGCCTGCTGTAAATGCAGTAGGGCAGGGGTGAAACAGGCCCAGGCGAGGTCCCGTACTGTACGCTCTTGTAACGCCAGCGCCGCCAATGCGGCCTCTGCTTCCTGTTCGTCCATCAGTCCTCTCGGCTCGTGGTTGTGGCGGTGCGGTGGTCCCGGCGGCGGACGTCCTCGCGGGTCTGCAGAGTTTAACCGGATCGCGCTTTATCCGGGCGAGAGCGGCACAGCGGGTAGCGAACGGGTAGTATCAGTGCGGTGAAAATGTGGCCCGTTGGGGTCGCCATGCTATCGAGAGTGTAGAGGAGAAGCGTTTGTGACGGCGAATTATTCTGCAGCAACACCCTGTCGGCTCGACCAGGTGCCGGCCTGGGACATTGAAACCGATGTGGTGGTCGTGGGTTTTGGCATTGCCGGGGCCTGCGTGGCGATTGAAGCAGCCAGCGCCGGCGCATCGGTAACCGTACTTGAAGTCGCCGGCACACACGGCGGCAGTGCGGCGCTCTCGGGTGGTGAGTTTTATCTTGGCGGTGGCACACCCGTGCAGCGCGCAGCGGGTTTTGAGGACAGCAGTGAAGCGCTGTTCAAGTACCTGTTGCAAAGCGGTGGTCCCGGTGTGGATGAGGCAAAAGTGCGCCTGTATGCCGATGGAGCGGTAGCGCACTACGAATGGCTGGCGGAGCAGGGCATTCCGTTCAAGGGCACCTACTTGCCCGGAAAATGGCTGGAGCCGGTAACCGATGACACATTGATCTGGTCTGGCAGCGAGCGGGCCTGGCCGTTTTCCGAGGTGTCGGACCCGGCACCGCGCGCCCACGCGGCACAAATGGAAGGCATGGGTGCCGGGCGTCTGGTCATGGATAAACTGGCCGAACGTGCGCTGGCCTGCGGGGCGCAGGCACACTTCAACGCACGTACCCTGTGCCTGGTGGCTGACGCTACCGATACGGTACATGGGGTGGTGGCGCGCATTGACGGCAAAATCAGCTTTGTGCGTGCGCGCAAGGGCGTGGTGCTGTGCGCCGGCGGTTTTATCTGCAACAAGGATATGGTGCAGCGCTTTGCGCCCGGGGCACTGGCTGCGGCCGAAATGCCTACCAGCGGCGGCAACGATGACGGCTCCGGTATTCGCATGGGCATGTCCGTTGGTGGCGCGGTGAGCCACATGAACGAGTTTTTCGCCACCAAGCCGTCGTTCCCGCCGGACAATATGGTGTTCGGGATTTTTGTCAACGAGCGCGGGCAACGCTTCATCAATGAAGACGCGTACCACGGTCGCGCGACGCATTACATCCTGCGTCAGCCCAATGGCCGCGCCTGGTTGCTGATGGACAACGGCATTTTTGCGCGTCCCGATTTCAACCCGGATATCCAGATTGCCGCAGTCGGTGAAACCTGGGCTGAGGTGGAGGCAGAGCTGGGTATACCGTCCGGCGAGCTGGTGCACACGGTGGAGAGCTACAACCGCTATGCCGCCGCAGGTGAGGACCCGGTGCTGCACAAGCATGCGGACTGGATGCGGCCACTGGTTGAGCCGCCCTTCGCGGCGCTCAGTTTCACCGGTGAAGATTACCCGGCGACCGGTTTTACGCTCGGTGGTCTACTCACGGCGGCGTCTGGCGAAGTGCTCAATGGCGACGGCGTGGCGGTACCCGGGCTGTATGCCGCTGGCCGCACCAGCTGTGGCCTGCCGCGCTGGGGCGAGGCGTATTGTTCCGGTATTTCCCTGGGTGATGGCAGCTTTTTTGGCCGCCTTGCGGGTCGGCAGGTTGCTGCACAATAGGCGCGGGCGGCCGGCCGAGTGCCAGGCCGCCTTGAGGGGCGGGCGGCATTACTTGCCCTGACGTGGTGCCGTGTACCAGATAGGCGATGTCCACGCGCGCTCCTGGATAGTCTTGGGGACGTTGGGATCATTGCAGCTGGGCGGCCTGTCTGCGGGGTTGAGCTGCTTGCACTGGTAAGTGGACCAGCGACAACTTGGGTTCTCTATAACGCGGGCGTAATAGACGGCATCACGCTTGGCGTCGAAGTCGGGGTCCTGCCAGACGCTACACAATTGTGCGTGACCTTCGCCCTTGCGTTCGCATGTTTCAAGATCCACGCTGGCGCCGTTGTTGGCGTTGCCTGCCACATCGTAGATATTCTGGTGCATGCGGCCCAGATCATCAACCCAGCCTTTCACAACCTGAATGCGCTGAAGTGACGCGCCCTCATCGCTGGCATCCCGCAGGGCGTTAAGCGCGAAGACGGGCGCACTGTCTGGCCCGCGTGTGGAAGGCAGCTCACCGCCCATGGGCACACCGTGCTCGTAGCCCTGCGCGGCAAAGTCCCCACCTTTGCACATGTCCTGCGGGAACTCCCAACCGCCAAAGAACCGCGGCACAATACGCGGTCCACTGGTACCAAAAGTTTCCCGGCGTTTCATCGCGGTAAACAGGGATTCGCGACTGTTTTCTTCAGCCCATATACCTGCAAGCCCCCCCGGATTACTTCGCACCGGGGAATTGGTGGCAACGTTTCCCACCTTGATTTCACCTTGAAGGCGGTCCGCCGGTAAGGTGTCCTGGCCCGAGGACCCCTCAAAGCCGGCTTCAGCAACGGCTCCACCCGTGGCGTTGTGGTTGTCACTCGCGGCAATGATACCAAGCCTGAGCGGGTTTACGCCGATGCGTTGCTGTTCTTTCAGGCCCTCTATGAGGCCATAACGGACAAAGCTGAGGCGTGAGATGCAACTGCTGAGTTGCATGCCTCCCACACCCGTACTCAATTCGCAGTCCACTGCGGGTTCAGCCGGTTCACGCAGTTTTTCAAAATCACACAGCTCGTCGGCGCTTCCGAGTACCTGGTACAGTCCGTTGCGGCACTCAGAGTCACCTTTCACTTGCATGATCTCCACCAGCGGTTCGAGGCGCTGGCGCAATTCGGCCATGCGGATCTCATCGGCGGGGGTATTGGCACCGGGATATTCGGAATAAAACATGCGCCCTGCACTCCAGTTGGAGTTGTGCGGAATCGCCAGCACATCACACTCCGTGTCGCTGTCGAGGCAGTTCTTTTCCAGATTGCGCCACAGGGCCTGTGGCGTTCCCGCTTCCTGCGCACTAACGGGCAAGGATGGAACCGTCGCGTTGCGGAATATGACATTGCGATGCATGTTGTTGGAGTCGATGGCCAGTGAATACTCATAGCCCACGAAAGTGGTGAAAGCGCAATCCTCGCTGGCGTCATTCCACGTTTCGGCCGCGCGCTGTATTTCCAGCCAGGGGCCGGACATTGCCTCTATACACGCCGTACCGTCTTCACCACATACATCCGGATTACGCGGTGCCGCGTCACCTTTGAGGACCAGCGCGAACATCCTGGCGAGATGGGCCATCTCTTCAGGCCAGCCGCCCAACTCTTCACCGCGAAACATTTTGCATGTGGCGCTGTTGAAACTGGAGCTGTCGGGCGTTGAGCAACGTACAACCTCGCCCAGGTATTCAGCGTGGTCGGTGACTACCGCAAAGTCCAATGGGCGCGCGAGCTGCTGCTCACGGCTGCCATTGCTTTGGTTGAACGGGGGAGGCAGAGTGATGGGCGCGCCTCGCGCGAAAGCATAGGCATCATCGGGGCGGTTGGTCACGCCGAATGCGTTGGCATCACCAGAAAGTGTGGTATGGATGTGGGTCGCGCCGAAATGCACGTTGCGGTGCGGATTGTTCTCGCGACAGGGCTGCTGCACGGCGACTTCGAAAGGCGGTGCAGCGGCGCTGCCAAAATAGTCGTTAATGGTGTCTGCGGCGGCCGCATGCGACAACAGTGCCACAAGGGCCGCCGTGTATCTCCAGCGCTGGTTCATTGTTATTCTCCTCGAGTTGCTGGTGGAGCTGGATGGCGCCAGGTGCGTTTAGCCCCTGTTATTAAGTTTGCCCATGAAGGCTAGCGCAGCCTGAACGCCACAATGGCATCACCCATGGTGGAACCCAGCATGCGGTTGCCACCGGCTGCGATCACCACGTACTGCGCGCCATCTTTCCCGGTGTAGCTCATCGGCGTGGCGTGACCACCTGCGGGCAGGCGGGCTTTCCACAACTCTTCCCCGGTCTCGGTCGCAAATGCCCGCAGGTAACTGTCGGTGGCTGCGGCGATGAAGGTGAGGCCGCTGGCGGTCACCATGGAACCGCCGCTGTTCGGAACCCCCAGGTTGAGCCACAGCGGAAAGGGTGCGAGATCACGGGTGCTGCCCAGCGGAACCTCCCAGGCCTTCTTGCCGGTTGTCATGTCTATGGCGGTGAGCACACCCCACGGGGGCCGGTTGCAGGGTGCGCCCAGCGGCGACAGCATGGGGCGGCGCTTGACCGCGTAGGGGGTGTCCAGCTGCAGTTCAACGGGTTCGCTGAACCCTGGTGCCTCCACCACGGCGCGCGGAATCAGTTCGATGACGGCCGGTATTCGCGAGGTGTTCGCCAGCAGCAGCTTGCGCACCGGGTCCCAACTGACACTGCCCCAGTTACTGCCGCCCATAAAGCCCGGGTAGACCAGTGTCGGCTGGGTACTGATCGGGGTAAAAAGCCCATCATAATTAAGACTGCGAAACTGCTTGATGCAGGCCTGTCGGTCAAACCACAGGAAGCCGAACATGTCCTCCTCAGTCAGCTCCGTAGGGTGCAGCGGCTCCGGCAACACCGGCCAGGGTTGCGTGGGAGACAGCGCATCGGGCGCTGGCCCGCCACCCGGTGCGGGCCGCTCTTCAATCGGTAATAGTGGTTCGCCGGTTTCCCGGTTGAGTACAAACAGGAAACCCATTTTGGTGGCCTGTACCAGCGCGGGTACCGGGCCGTCTGGCCCCGGGTAGTCGATCAACAGCGGTTGGGAGGGCACATCGTAGTCCCAGATGTCCCGGTGCACCGTCTGGTACGACCAGCGGCGCTCCCCGGTGAGTGCGTCCAGCGCGACCACGGAGCTGCCGAAAGTATCCTTGCCGTTGCGTTCGCCGCCGTAGTAGTCCCCCGCCGGATTGCCGGTGGGAATGAAGACCAGGCCCCGTGCACTGTCAGCGGAAAACGGCGCCCAGGCATTGGGGGTACCGGGCGTGTAACTGCCTGCCACGCGTTGCTCCGGAGGCAGTGCCTCCCAGTCCCACACCTGCTCACCGGTTCGCACGTCGAAGGCGCGTATGACGCCACTGGGCACTCCGCCGCGGCGTAAATCGGCGACATGGGCACCGACGACCACACGGTCGCCAACGACCGTCGGCGCTGAGGTCAGGGCATATTCGGCGGGACGCACATCACCGAGATCGGCGATCAGGTCGATTTCACCAGAGTCGCCAAAGTCTTTGCAGGGCTTGCCGTTGTCGGCATCAAGGGCAAGCAGGCGGCCGTCCAGGGTGCCGGCCAGGATGCGTGCGGCACACGCACCGCTTGTGCCTGCGTCACTGCTGTCATGAAAGGCCACGCCGCGACAGGCCACGCTGTAGAGGCCCGTCAGTGCGGGATCGGCATCGTGGTGCCAGCGCTCCTCGCCGGTGAGTGGGTCGAGTGCAATCACCCTGTTGCGCGGCGAGCACAGGTACAGTGTGTCGCGGGCCAATATTGGCGTGGTTTGCAATGCGGGGCTGTTGAAGGGGTCGGGGAAACTCTCGGGTGCCAGATCGCCCGTGTGATAGGTCCAGGCGGGCTCCAGCGCGGCTACGTTCGCCGGTGTGATTTGGGTGTGGCTGACAAACCGCGCACCGCCCTCATCTCCGCCGTAGTGGCCCCAGTGTGCGTGCTTCTCTGCCAGATTCTGTGGCAGGGGCTGGTGCTGTGTCGGCTCGGAATCGCTGGCGTTACAGGCCGTCAATAAAAAGCCTGCTGTTGCCAGGATAAGGGCCGATATAGGGAAGCGGAAGAACATGGTATGCAGACTCTCCTTGTACAGGCCGGTGAATTCCAGGCCCGTGCCGTGACCGTAAACAGGCTAAATCTCTGCACCAGCACAGGGTTCCGCAGATCGCGTGATGCACCTGCTTTAACCCTCGGGGGCATTGAAGTAGTCTGTCGAACACAAAAAAGATAAGCAATTGCCGGAGGATAGTCCTTTGTACGACTTACTCATTTGTGATGGAAAGATTGTTGACGGCAGCGGTCAGCCGGCCTTTGTCGGCAATATCGCGGTACTCGACGGGCGCATTGTCGCGGTGGGCGATGTGCAGGGTGAGGCACGCAAGGTGATAGACGCCCGGGGGTTGGTGGTGGCCCCGGGGTGGGTGGACACACACTCGCATATGGATGGCCAAGCCACCTGGGACCCCTACTGCAGCCCGGCCTCCAATCACGGTATTACCACCCTGGTGATGGGTAACTGCGGTGTCGGCTTTGCGCCCTGCAAGCCGGATGACGCGGAACGTCAGCGCATGATCGAGGTCATGGAGGACGTGGAGGATATCCCGGGAGCAGCACTCGCCGAGGGGATTACCTGGGAATGGGAGACCTTCCCGGAATACCTTGATGCCCTGGATCGCATGCCGCGCGCCATCGATATCGGCGCACAGGTACCGCATTGTGCCGTGCGCACCTACGTCATGGGCGAACGCGGTGTGCGTAATGAACCGGCCACGGCAGACGATGTGGCGCGTATGGCAAGTATCGTGCGCGAGGGGCTGGCGGCGGGCGCTGTGGGGTTTACCACCTCACGAACTCAGTTGCACACCACCCGCAACGGCGAGGTCATGCCCGGCACCTACGCGGATGCCGATGAGCTTCTGGGTATAGGCCGGGTGATCGGTGAAACCGGACAGGGGATCTACGGCCTGGTGTCCGACTTCAGCAACTGGGAAGAGGAAATGGCGTGGATGAAGCGTCTTTCCATCGAAAACGATTGCCAGGTGAACTTTGTGCTTTTTTACCGCTCCGAGGCCGACTGGCCCCGTGTGCAGCAACAGCTGCAATACGTGAAGGACGCCCGTGCTGAGGGAGCGCGTTTGATTCCCCATGTGGGGGCGCGACCGGTGAATATCCTGATGGGCTGGGAAGGCACCGTGAACCCCTTCATGTTCCACCAGAACTACGCACCGCTGGCAGGGCTGGCGCCAGAGGAACGCCTTGCGCGCCTGCGCGATCCCGCTGTGCGCAGGGCTATCGTCGACGAAACGCCGCCGCATATGGGCCACGACATCATGGACAAGATTGTCGACGGCTTCGACAACATTTATGTGCTGGCAGAAAACCCCGATTATGAGCCCGCCGGGGAGGACAGCATTCAACACCTGGCCGAGCGCGCCGGCGTAACACCCGCGGAGTATGCCTACGATGCGCTGCTCGAGAATGACGGCAAGCGCATGCTCTACTGTCCCCTGTTTGGCTATGATTTGCGCAGCCTTGACCGTCAGCTGGAAATGCTGGCCGATGAAAGCTCAGTCATCAGCCTCGCTGATACAGGCGCCCACTGCGGTGTACTCTCCGATGCGAGTATTCCCACCTGGCTGCTCAGTTATCTGGTGCGTGACCGCCAGCGTGGAGCGCGCTTCAGCCTGGAGCAGGCCGTGCGTATGCACACGCTGGAAACTGCCCGCTGTATGGGCCTCACTGACCGCGGCACGCTTGAGGCGGGTATGAAAGCCGACATCAACATTATCGACCTCGATCAGCTGGCGATCGCATCGCCGCAGGTGATTTACGACTTGCCCGCGGGCGGACGTCGGGTATATCAAGGGGCCACAGGGTACCGCTACACCCTGGTGTCCGGCGAGGTCATCATGCAGGATGGTGCGCCGACAGGGGCACTGCCAGGACGCCTCGTGCGCGCGTGCAAGCAGGGCGATAGCCACTTACCGAACACCCCCCAACCCCACAGCAAAGAGGAAGCTGCCTGATGATCAGAGTCAAAGTAGAACGTGAATTGAATGCGCCTGTCGACAAGGTGTGGGCGCTGCTGGAGGATTTCGGCAACCTGAACTGGTACCCCGGATGGACTGATCTGGAGACTATCGGTGAAGGACCGGGCATGACACGTCGCATTCATATGGAAGGCATGGAGCCCATTGACGAAATACTGGAAGCCATGGACGCCGCCAGTCGCTCGTTCAGTTACACGATTCCGAAAATGCCGATGCCGGTGAGCGAATACCGCGCCGAGGTGTCGCTGGAACCTCTGGACAACGGCGTCCGTACCCTGGCGCGCTGGAATTGCTCCGCCAAGCCCGAGGGCATTTCTGAAACGGAAGGTCAGGCGATGCTCGAAGGCATTTATGCCGATATGCTCGCCAAACTGGAGGTTGCCGCCAACGCCTGACCGCCTTGCTCGCGGCAGCCCCCTAGTCCAGCGCGGCCCAGCGCCGCTCCGGGTACAGGGCGGCCGCGGGCTGATACAGCCACTCCTCCCGATAGGCCTTGCGCGCCAGAAGCTGGATAAGAGGCTCGTCGGCAACGCGTTCCTCGGCGATGGCCTCCATAAGCTGGCCAATAGCCTGCTCGTAGGGCCGGGTTTGTGTCTTCAGCAGGCGTCCGATGTCCTCACAGCAGGCGGCACGCACTACCTCACCGTAGCGCTGTTCACGCTCCGCACAGGCCACAAGCACACGTGCGTCATTGAGCCGCGAACGGGCGAAGGGACTGCCCAGCTCGGGCAGCACGTCGCGCTGCAGGGTGGCGGATGCAGCCGCCAGCAGCACTGAACGATCTTTCGATGTGTCCGGCATGGGCGGCGCCTCCACGGCAACGTTCATGGCATCGCCCAGCGCCTCGCAGGTAGAGCGATCCCCCACGTAGCGGTAGCTCAGGTACCAGGCCATGGACTCGCGCAGACCCGGTTGGCTACAGGCGGCGTGAATCGGGATCATGCCGCGCACATTCTGCTGGATTCGGTAGTACTGTGCCGCGGCCCGGGTGTAGGGGATTCCCGAGAGCTGCTCATAGCGTTCGAACAACCCACTCAGGCCGCCGCTGGGATTCCAGAATTCGCGTACGCAAATGTTACCCAGGTCCTCCATGGGGTCACCCCAGTGCCCCCATTCCCAATCGACTACGGCGCTCACCCGGTCACCCTCAAACAGAAAATTGACCGGTCCGGTATCCCCCTGCACCAGTGAAACCCGGGCAATCTGGCGGGGCGCAAATCGGCGTAGCCAGCCTGCACCATAGCCGAGCAGTGGGTCCTGGTAGTGCTTGAGAAAAGCCGCGAAAACGTGCAGCTGGGCATCGAGGTCGCCCAGAGCAGCTTCCGCGGGTGTGCTGGGGCGTGCACCGAGCATCTCATCCAGCTCCAGACTGTCCAGGTCGAGGCAGTGGAGGCGGGCGATGGCGCCAATAAAGTCCTCCATGATGCGCCGTTGGCGCTGTGGGTCGTCGACACCCGGGAGGTCGGCGCTGCCGGGCACACGGCTGAACAGTGCGGCGTGGTGTGTATCGCTCCAGCCCAGCAGCTCGGGCACGGGCACATCGGTAGCCGTCAGCGCGCGACAGATGGCCGCTTCGCGTTGCAAGGAAACATTGCGGGCGGCGGCAGGCTCGCGGTCGAGGCGCAGAAAACCTTCGAGTACGCTGCCGTCGCCGCGGGTGATATCGACGACCCAGGCCTCGCGTCGCGCAACGTGGCGCTCAAGGCGTGATATGTGTCCCGGGCCCAGGCTGGCGACCCAGGGCAGCAGGCCTTCCGGCAAGTCGTGAGTGGGCTCGGTCATGGTGTGTCGCTCGCCTCGGGTTGGTACCAGATGGGCGACGTGTAGGCGCGTTCCTGGTGGGTGAGGGCGGTGCCCGCCGGAAGGTCAGCTTGCAGGCGTACCCGGTCGTGCAAAGGCCAGCGAGGCGTAGGTATTTCCAGAACACGCAGGTAGTAGACGGCGGCCTGTCCGGGGTCGAAGTCCGGGTCGGTCCATACGGCGCTCAATTCAGCGCTGCCAATGTTGTTTGCATAGTGCCCGGTGTCGGTGTCCACGGTGTTGCCGACAGGTGGCAGCTTGCCCTCGGCGTTCGGTTCGCGGTCACCGGACCACGCCACGTCGTAGACCGTTTCATGTGTTTCGCCCCAGCTGTCCACCCAGCCCTTGACGACCTGTAGCCGGTCCAGGTGGGCGCCCTCTGGCTCTTTGAGCGCCTGCGCCATGAAGACGGGCGCTGGCTGTACACCCTGGCGCGTCGGCAAAACAGCCCCCATCGGCACACCTTTCCTGTAGCCCCGCAGCGCGGAATCGGTTGCCGTGAGATCCTGCTCGCTGAAATCCCAGCCACCAAAGAAGCGCACACGCATACGCGGGCCCGTGGTGGCATAGACTTCGCGCCGGCGCATCGCATCAAACAGTGCTTCGCGGGTGTTCTCGGTTGCCCACACCGCGGCATAGCCGGCGGCGAGCAACCCCGCGCTGCTCATTTCGGCCTCGGGTATTCCCCACAGGCGGCTGGCGCGCTCGGCTGAAGGCTCGTGGCTGGACATTTTGCCCCAGAAGTTGTCCTCCTCCACGGCGGCCAGTGCGGTGTGCGAATCGGTGCTGCCAATCATGCCGAACTGGAAGGGATTGACGCCGACCTGCTGCTCTATACGCAAACCGGTCTGCAGCGCCGGGCGCACATACTGGAAGCGCTGCATCCAGTCTTCCTGCGCAGTGCTCATCTCAATGTTGTACTGGTCCCACGTACCGTAATCTGCGAACTCGTCGGTGGGGGACAGCAGCGGATGTGCCTCGCCGTCGCCTTTCATCTGCGTTACCTCCACCAGCGGCTCCCAGCGCAGGCGCTCACGGGCGTAGGCAACCGTGATCGCATCGCCATTGGCACGTTTGTCGGCAAACATGAGTCCGCCACTCAGGTTGCCGTTGTGGGGAATGGCCAGCGCTTGCCCATCCGTGTTTTGCTCGTAGTCGGCGAGGAAGCTCCAGAGAGCCTCCGGGTCCTCGCTGTCGAAAGCGGAGAACGGTGTGACCTGGTTGGCACGCGTGGCGTCATCGCGCAGTACGACAACCCGGTGCAGGTTGTTGCCATTGGGCATGGCCGACCATTCAAAGCCGATGAGGGCACTGAAGACACCGGGCTCGTTGGCTTCATCGGCCATGCGCGTATTGGCTTCCCAGGGTGACGGCAGGGTGGCGGGTAACGTTACCAGGGGCGTTCCCGAGGCGTAGGAGGCGCCGATGTCCAGCATCATGCGACCGAAGGCTACCGGGTCGCCGCTGGCGAGAATGTCGCGCCAGCGACGTGCGGTGTCGTTTTGCATGAGCGTGGGGTCACCGGCGCGAAGCGGCGGCATGACACCCAGGTACTCTGCGTGGTCGGCAACCACCAGGAAGTCCAGCGGCTGGTTCATCCGAGCGCGCAGGCCTGTACTGCTGGTGACGGTTTCGCCACGGGCGAAACGGTAGGCATCGGCGGCGGTCAGGTTGTGCACGCCGAACAGGTTGGCGTCGAGCGAGGTCGCGGTGTGCAGGTGGGTGTCACCCCAGTACACTTGCTGTGGGTAATCGTGGTCCGCCCAGGGCGAATACGCGTCGGCGCGGGCCAGGGTGGTGCCAGCGAGCAATAGCGCACAACTGAACAAGGCCTTGGTGAGCGGAACATTTTGCATCATGGGAGTTTCCGTATTGGGTGTGTTGATGTGGCTAGGCTACGCTGTATGCCTCTGCGGCGCGCCGGCGTCTGGCGAGATCCTCAGGCAGTCGCCGGGCCGCGAAGAAGAACAGGCCGATGGCAACGAGACCAAACAGTGATGCGAGGACCATGGCGTAGCGCAGGCTGTCAGTGCCAAAGCGCGGCGCGAGCAGGTCGCTGGCAAGCCCCGTCAGGAAGGGGCCCAGGCCGAGGCCGATCATGTTCAGGACGAAGAACAGTATGGCCGAGGTGAGCGCGCGCATATTGGGCGGCACCAGGGCATGTGACAGGGCGATGCAGGGCCCCAGGTACATCGCTGTCAGGATATTGGTGAACACCAGGATAACCAGCAGGTGGGTGGTGTTGTCAGTCAGCAGCACGTAGAGGTAGGGCCCAAAGGCGATCAGACCGCCAAGCATGGGCACCCACAGATACCAGCGAGGATCGCGAGCGCCGAAGCGATCACCGAGATACCCACCGAGATAGGTACCCAGTGCGCCACCAATCCCGGACACCAGAGCGAGCACGACACCCACCTGCGCCACACTCAGGCCGTGGCTGCGAATCAGGAACGAGGGGAAAAAGTTGCCCACGCCGTAGCTGACAAAGGCGGTGAGGGCGCAGCCCACTGCGATGAGCCAGAAGGAAGGCAACTGCCGCAGCAGTGTCAGGGTGTCGTGCAGGGAGGGCCGGGCGGCGGCATTGTCGGCGGCGGTTTCCCACCGTCCGCGCAGAGGTTCCTGCACCGCGAGACGCAACACGATGGCGAACAGCACGCCGGGAATACCGACGATCAGGAAAGCCGCGCGCCAGCCGAAGGCTTCCGCGATCATGCCGCCAAACATGAAGCCCAGCAGTATGCCGACGTAAATGCCCATGGAATAGAACGACAGCGCGCGCCCTCGCTGTTCCGGCGGAAAATAGTCGCTGATCATCGAATGCGACGGTGGGCTGCCACCGGCCTCACCCAGCCCTACACCGATACGTGCCGCCAGCAGCTGGGCGTAGTTCTGCACAAACCCGGACAGCGCGGTCATACCGCTCCACACGGCGAGTGATAGCGACACGATGTTGCGCCGGTTGCCGCGATCAGCCCAGTAGGCAATGGGGATTCCGGCGGTGACGTAGATCAGGGCGAAGCTGAAGCCGCTGAGCAGGCCGAGCTGGGTGTCGGACAGGCCCATGTCGGCCTTGATCGGCTCCTGCAGAATCACCAGAATCTGCCGATCGATGAAATTGAAGGCGTAGACCATGGTCAGCATGACCAGCACAAAACGCTTGTACGCAGGAGAGTAGTCCGGCTGGCCTGTAGTCACGGCTGTGGCATCCTTGTCTTTTTATAGTGTGCCCAATATAACGGAAGCGGTATTCAGGTCAATTTACCAGCTCCGCCATTGCGCGCAGCAGTGCGGTATCGCCATTGATCAACAGGCTGGTGACCGGGGAGTTTTCCCAGTCGCGCAGCTTTTCCTTGATGCGGTCACGGGGGCCCGAGAGCGAAATCTCGTCGGCGAAGGCGTCGGGCACCAGCGCAATTGCCTCGTCCCGCTTGCCGGCGAAAAACAGTTCCTGAATCTGCTCGGCTTCATCCGCGAAGCCCATGCGCGCCATCAGTTCCTTGTGGAAGTTGCGTGCTTTGGACCCCATGCCGCCAATGTAGAAGCCCAACATGGCCTTGACCGGGTACAGCGCTTCATCGAGGTTGTCGTTGATGTTGCACAGTACCAGCGCGGGAATTTCGAAGCCGGGTCTGGCGTTGCGCAACTGGCTGGCGTAGACCTCCTGACGGTAGGGGGAGTAGTAGAGTGGCAGCCAGCCATCCGCAATTTCCGCGGTCTGCTCGACATTTTTCGGGCCTTCGGCGCCAATAAAGATGGGCAAGTCAGCCCGTAGCGGGTGGACGATGGGCTTGAGCGGTTTACCCATGCCCCAGGCACCCGGGCCGTGGTAGGGCAGGGGGTAGAACTCACTGTCGCTGGTAACGGGTGCCTGTCGCGCCAGTACCTGGCGAATGATATCGACATAATCCCGTGTGCGTGTCACCGGTTTGCTGTAAGGCTGGCCGTACCAGCCCTCCACCACCTGAGGGCCGGAAACGCCGAGGCCAAGAATCATGCGCCCGCCTGAAAGGTGGTCGATTGCCATGGCGGCCATGGCGCAGGCGGTGGGTGTGCGCGCGGAAAGCTGTGCGACGGCCGTGCCGAGCCGAATGCGAGACGTCTGGCTGCCAATCCAAGCCAGCGGAGTGAAGCAGTCATTTCCCCAGGACTCTGCGACCCACACCGAATCAAAGTTCAGCCGCTCCGCCTCCTGTGCCAGCTCGACCATGTTTGGCTGCGGTTGCGCGCCCCAGTAGCCGAGTTGCAGTCCCAGCGTCAATTTGCCCATGTTGTCTGTCCTCACCTTGGGTGTGCATTATTGTGAGCGCTACTCTACCTCAATCGCCCCCCAAGGTGATGCGCTAAAACGGCCATGGGGCCTGTCGCAAGTGTGCAGGCGTGTTATTCTGCTCGGCCATTGGATACACTTCCGCGGCAGTTGGAACCGGGAAAGGATATGATGTCATGTCTCAGCTGACGCACCTCGATGCGTCGGGCACAGCGCGCATGGTGGACGTGGGGGCCAAGCCGGAAACGCGGCGCGAGGCGGTTGCCACGGCCAGCGTCAGCATGCAGCCCGAAACCCTGCGCCTGCTGCGCGAGGGTGCGCACGCCAAAGGCGACGTGCTTACGGTGGCGCGGATTGCCGGCATTCAGGGCGCGAAGAAATGCGCAGAGCTTATTCCGCTCTGCCACCCCTTGATGCTCAATAGTATCGATCTCGATTTCACGCTCGATGACGACGCCAGCTGCGTGCACATTGCTGCCCGCTGTCGTGTGTCCGGCAAGACGGGAGTCGAGATGGAAGCCCTGACCGCCGCCTCGGTGGCGGCCCTCACAATTTACGACATGTGCAAGGCCGTGGACCGCGGCATGCTGATCCAGAACCTGGGGCTGCAGGAGAAATACGGCGGTAACTCGGGAAGCTGGGAGCGGTCGCCGGATGACGCCGCATGCTGAGGGTCCTGTTTTTTGCCAGGCTGCGTGAACAGCTCGGCTGCGAGTCGCTGGAGCTGGCCAGTGAACCCGGCATCGACAGTATTGCGGCTCTGCGCGCGGCTCTGTCCGAGCGCGGACCCGTGTGGAAAGACGCGCTGGCAGATGCCAACCTGCTGGCCGCTGTAAACCAGTCGCTCGCCGAGCCGGGAACCCCGCTTGCGCCGGGTGACGAAGTCGCCTTTTTCCCGCCGGTTACCGGGGGTTGACGTGACACAGAGTGACTGTCGGGTACGGGTGCAGGAGACGGCTTTCAGCCCCGACCAGCTGCAGCGGTCGCTGCCCGCAGCGGGGGCGGTGGTGACGTTTACCGGCAACGTGCGGGATGCCGGAGCGGGAGGAGCGGTCGACTCGCTGCAATTGGAGCATTATGCCGGCATGACCGAGCACAGTCTGCAGGGGATTGCCGAGGAGGCGGCGGCGCGCTGGGTACTCGCGGCCGCGCATGTGGTGCACCGGGTTGGGCGTCTTGATGCAGGAGAGGCTATTGTCTGGGTGGGGGTATGCGCCGCGCACCGGGCCGAGGCCTTTGCAGCCTGTGAATTCATCATGGATGCACTCAAGACCCGCGCACCGTTCTGGAAAAAAGAACACGGGCCGCAGGGCGCACGCTGGGTGGATGCCCGCGCCAGCGACGTGGCGCGCGCTCAGCGCTGGCAGTTAACCCGAACAGGGGATGCCGACGGGGCCCCTGGCGGGTGAACCTGTAGCGTCTGAAAACAGTATTACTACAACAATGCACAGGAGCAGGTTATGGAATTGGATGGACGGGAGCTGCGCAGCGCTCTGGGACGGTTTGCCACGGGCGTGTGCTTGATCACCGCAGTGAATGAGGAGGGGGAGGCACTGGCACTGACCGCCAACTCTTTCAGCTCGGTGTCGCTGGACCCACCGCTGGTGCTGTGGAGTCTGCAGAACAACTCGGACGTCTTCACCACCTACTCCAAGGCCCGGCACTTCGCGATCAATGTACTGGCGGGAAACCAGCAGGAGCTTTCTTCGCGTTATGCTCGCAAGGGCGACCATGTGCTGGATGCCGAGCACTTCACGGCGGGCGAGCACGGTGGCGCACCGCTGATCAACGATGCGCTGGTGCAGTTCGAATGCAGTCTCGATGCGACACACCCCGGCGGCGATCACCTGATTATCGTGGGCCGGGTGCACGCTATGCACGCGCAAGTGGAAGGCGAGCCGCTGGTGTTTTACAGCGGCGCCTATCGCGCGCTGGCATGAGGCTGGACGGGGCGTTGACCGCATGAATTACTGTACGCTCTGCGGCGCAACCGTAGCCCTGCGGATCCCCGAGGGCGATGATCGAGAGCGCTTTGTCTGCACCGCCTGCGACGTGGTGCACTACGTTAACCCGCGCGTCATCGTGGGCTGCGTGCCTGTGTACGAGGGGCGGATTCTACTGTGCAAGCGCGCGATTGAACCGCGTCTGGGCTACTGGACATTGCCCGCAGGGTTCATGGAAAACGGTGAAACCACAGTGCAGGGGGCTGCGCGTGAAACCTGGGAGGAAGCGCGTGCCCGGGTCACAGAGCTGGAGCTCTACCGCGTCTTCGATGTGCCACACATCAACCAGGTGTACATGTTTTACCGCTGCAATGTGGTCGACGGGGAGTTTGGCGTTGGGCCGGAAAGCACCGACAGTGGCTTTTACCGTCAGGAAGATATTCCCTGGGGAGAAATCGCCTTTCCAGTGGTTCAGGAAACGCTTCAGGAGTTTTTTGCCGACAGCGCATCCGGGCATTTTCCCGTGCGGGTGTCGGCCATAGAGCGGCGTCGACCGGCGGGCTGATTGTCGCCATCAACGCGCTGAAAAATACTCGCAGACATAAGGAGAACACCCCATGGCATTCCCCAAAGTTGGTAACCTGGCCCCGGCTTTTTCCCTGCTCGATCAGGACGGCAACAGCGTCACCCTGAAGCAGTTCCGGGACAAGAAAAACGTTGTCCTCTATTTTTACCCGAAGGCCATGACGCCGGGCTGCACGGTGCAGGCCTGCGGTATCCGTGACAGCAAGAAGGCCCTGGAGAAGGCCGATACCGTGGTGCTTGGCGTCAGCCCTGACCCGGTAGCGCGCCTCGGAAAATTCATCGAAAAACAGGACCTCAACTTCACGCTGCTGTCCGATGAGGATCACGCGATTGCCGATAAATATGGTGCCTGGGGGCTGAAGAAATTCATGGGACGCGAATTCATGGGGATCCTGCGTACCAGTTTTATCATCGGCAAGGACGGACGCCTCAAACATGTGATGGATAAAGTGAAGACTAAAAGCCACCACGATGATGTGCTCGCCCTGATCAAAGAGCTCGGGTTGTAACGTGGTTGCCTTCAGCCTCAACGGGCGCGACGTTGAACTCGAGGTGGATCCTGCAACGCCGTTGCTGTGGGTGTTGCGGGATCACCTGGGCCTGACCGGCACGCGCTTCGGCTGCGGTATGGGGCTCTGCGGCGCCTGCACCGTGCATCTCGACGGCGCGGCCATTCGCAGCTGCTCGACCCCGGTGTCGCAGGCTGCCGGGCGCAGCGTGACGACGATTGAGGGCCTCGGTGGTGATCACCCGCTACAGCGGGCCTGGGTCGAACACAATGTACCCCAGTGCGGATATTGCCAGTCCGGGCAGATCATGTCGGCCGCGGCATTGCTGGCATCCAACCCGCAGCCTGACGAGGAGAACATCCGCCAGGCCATGTCGGGCAACCTGTGCCGCTGTGGCACCTATCACAAAGTGCAACGGGCGATCTTGAGTGTGGCGGCGGTAGAGCACTGGCAGCCCGCCGCGGAGGATGCATCATGAGCCTGACCCGACGCCAGTTCATTCGCAATGTCTCCGTGACCGGTGGTGCTCTTACGCTGGGCTTCCAGCTTACCGCGTGTTCGGGGAAACCCCTCCAACTCGGCAGTGAGGCGGACTTCCAGCCGGATGCTTTCCTGCGCATCGAGCCCGATGGCGCCATCATCCTGCAGATTCCCAAGGCGGAAATGGGGCAGGGTGTGGTGACGGGCATGGTGACTCTGGTCGCCGAGGAGCTGGAGGTACACCCGGAGCGCATTGGCTATGCCATGGCCCCCGTGCACAGCGCCTTCGCCGACCCCGAGATGCGCCTGCAGATTACCGGCGGCAGTGCCTCCATCCGCGTCTACCACGAAATCCTGCGTCAGGTGGGTGCCAGTGCCAGAGAGACTCTGGTTGCCGCCGCCATGCAGCAAAGTGGACTCGACCGCGCCAGCCTTGACGCGCGGGACGGGCGCGTGCGCAGCACCGATGGGGCGGTGGACCTCGCCTATGCGGATCTGGTGGCGATCGCTCGCACGTTACCGGTGGCCAGCGAAGTGGCGCTGAAACCGGCGGATCAGTGGCAGTGGATCGGCCACTATGACCAACGCGTGGACGCACAGGCAAAGACGGACGGCAGCGCGCGCTTCGGTATGGATGCAAGCCCCGAAGGCTGCCTGACCGCGGTATTGCTGCGCTGCCCGTGGTTTGATGGTGCCGTCGAGTCCTTCAGTGCGGAACAAGCGCTGGAGCACCCCGGGGTGGTCGCGGTGTTTGCCACCGAGCACGGGGTGGCCGTGGTTGCCGAAGGCTATTGGCCGGCCCGGCAAGCGGCGGGTAAGGTCGAGGTGACCTTTACCCCGCCCGGCGGTGGCCTGCGCGACAGTGCGGCAATTACCGAGGCGCTCACTGCGGCACTGGATGGCGATGATTTCGCCAGTGTACGGAACGATCCGGCAAGCGCCGAGGCAGGGCAGGGCACGCTGGTGTCGGGACGTTACGCGGTACCGTTTCTGGCGCACGCCGCCATGGAGCCCCTCAACGCCACTTGTCGTCTCACTGAGGACGGCTGCGAGGTCTGGGTGGGCTCGCAGGCACCGGATCTGGCGCAGGACGCGGCGTCCCGCGTGCTCGACGTGCCGCGTGAGGCAGTGGTTATCCACAACCAGTTTCTCGGCGGCGGCTTTGGCCGTCGCGCCGCGGCCGATAACGTTGCCGAGGTCGTCGCCATCGCACGGGAACTGAAACGCCCGGTGAAACTCGTGTGGAGCCGCGAAGACGACATGCGCCACGACTGGTACCGGCCGCCCATGGCGGGTGCCATTGAAGCCCGCGTGCACGCCGACGGCAGCATCAGCCATTGGCAGCACCGTATTGCGGGGCCCAGTATCAACCAGCAGGTTTTGCCGGTGATGATGGGCGCCATGTTGCCCCAGTGGATTCCGGGCGGACCGCGGCAACTGGTGGGCGACTTTGTCGGCAAAAAGGATTTCGCGTCGGTGGAGGGTTCCAAAGAGCTGCCCTATCAGTTCGACGGTGTCAGTGTCAGCTACCACAACGTGCAGGTGCCGGTGCCGCTGGGATACTGGCGGTCAGTTGGGCACAGTCACAATGCGTTTGTGGTAGAGAGTTTCGTCGACGAACTCGCGCATGCGGCCGGTGTTGACCCGCTGGAATTTCGTCGCAAACATCTTGCCGCAGACTCCCGCGAGCGCCGGGTGCTGGATGCTGTGGCCGCCGCGGCAAGGTGGGGCAATGCCCCTGCGGGCCATTACCAGGGTATAGCCGTGCACGATTCCTTCCAGTCCTGCGTTGCGGAGGTGGTGGAAATATCGCTGGTTGATGGCAAGCCCAAACTGGAGCACGTGTATTGCGCGATTGATTGCGGCCAGGTGATCAACCCTGACATAGTGCGTGACCAGATGATCGGCGGCATTGTATTTGCGTTGAGCGCTGCGCTGCACGGCGAAATCACGCTGAAAAACGGCGCGGTGGAGCAGAGCAACTACCACGATTATCAGCTGCTGCGGCAGACGGATACGCCCCCCATGACGGTTGTACTGGTCGAAAGTGCGGCGCCGCCTACCGGGGTGGGTGAGCCGGGCACGCCCCCCGCGGCTCCCGCACTCGCCAATGCCCTGTTCGCGGCCACAGGAGAGCGCCAGCGGCGCCTGCCATTGCGCATGGGCTGACGGCAAAGCCTTGACGGGGTCTCGCTTCGGGTACAGACTAATGCGCATTAGTCTAATGGCGGTATCTGCCCGAGGAGAGACCCATGAGCCGTTGCCCACACTTTGACCTGAACGACCCGGAAAGCTACCGGGGCGGGTTGCCGCGTGACACTTTCACCTACCTGCGGCGCGAAGAGCCGGTGTACTGGCATGAGCCCAGCCATGGCAGCCCGGGTTACTGGGCGGTCACACGGCAGGCGGAAATCGACGAAGTGTCGAAAAACCCGCAGTTGTTTTCCTCCGCCGAACGTACCTGCATGTTGAATAATCCCACGCCGGACGAGGTGGAGATGATGCAGGCGCTGATGATCAATATGGACCCCCCCAAGCACCTGAAGTACCGGCGCCTGGTGCGCTCCGCCTTCACACCGCGCAAAGTGGACAGCTATGAACCGCGGTTTCGCGAAATCGCCCGGGAAATTCTGGACCGCGCGCTCCCCGCGGGGCGCTGTGACTTTGTCGAAGATATCGCCATGGAGTTGCCGCTGATTGCCATTTGCGAGCTGATGGGGGTGCCGCTGGAGAAGCGCCAGCGCCTGTTTGAGCTGACGAATATCATGCTCGGCATGGACGATCCTGACCTCACCACCTCGGCGGAGGATGGCATGAACGCCATGGTCGAGATGTTCATGATGGGTATGGAGCTGGCGACAGCACACAGGGAGAGCGGTTCCGAGGGGATTGTTGCCACATTGCTGGACGGCACCGTGGAAGACGAACCTCTCACGGATGAAGAGTTCTGCAATTTCTTCATGTTGCTGATTGTTGCCGGCAATGAAACGACGCGCACAGTCACCAGTCAGGGCATGCGCATGCTGCTGGAGAATCCTGCGCAGTTTCAGGCGCTGGTCGATAACCCGGCGCTGGTGCCCGATGCCATCGAGGAGTTCCTGCGCTACAACCCGGCGGTGATTGCATTCCGGCGCACGGCGACGGAGGACACCACGCTGGGTGGCCGCAACATCCGCAAGGGCGAGTTGGTGCAGCTGTTTTACGGTGCAGCGAGTGCTGACGAGACCGTATTCGATGACCCCGATCGCTTCGATATCCTGCGCAATCAGCGCGAGGATGTGCGCAATGGCCACCGTGCGTTCGGTGTGGGGCAGCATTTCTGTCTCGGCTCTCACCTGGCCCGTTTGGAGCTGACCGTGATTTTCGAGGAAATTGTGCGCCGCATGCGCAATCCGCGCCTCGACGGTGAAATCCAGTGGCTGCGTTCAAGCTTCATTCACGGGATCAAGCACATGCCCATCGTGTTCGACGTGGCCTGAGGGACCGCCACTCGCACCCGGTCGCCGGGTGCGGGCCGCGTGGGGCTGGCCCACGGTTCATGCTATTGTGCCCCACGTTGAATTCTGGCCGCGGCGAGAGCCCTGACCTTGGTGTGGCGGCGTGCTCGCAGCACAATGGCGGGTCTGTCATTGAAGGAGCAACTGACCATGTCCATGCCTACCGATATCGGTGTTATCGACCTCATGCTGGCCGTACCCGGCGACGACAACAGTAATTTCTACGAGTGGATCAAGCCCATGCTCATGGACAAGCAGAGTCATGAGATGTTCAAGATGCCCGCGCAGTACATGTTCAAGGACATTCCGCAGATCGACGGGCAGGACGATTACGTGGCCTACACCGTGGCGCAGATGGACAAGCACAATATCGAGCGCGCCATGATCGGGGTCGGACCGTACGCGGAGCAGCACAAGGAAGCCCTGCGCAGGTTCCCCGATCGATTCTTTGCCTGTTACGAAGCCAATCCCAACAACGGCATGGACGAGGTGCGCACCATTGTCGCACTGAAGGAAGAGTTCGATATCAAGGCTGTTACCGCATCGCCTGCCATGATCTGTCCGCCGGTGCCCGTGAATGACAAGAAGTGGTACCCCATCTACGCGAAACTTGTCGAACTGGATATACCCTTCTGCCCCTGCATGGGTATTCCCGGCCCCCGCTTGCCCTTTGGGCCGCAGAAAGTTGAATTGCTTGACGAGGTGCTGTGGTTCTTTCCCGAGCTCAACGTGGTCACACGTCATGGCTGCGAGCCCTGGACCGACGTGGCCTGGAAAATGATGTTGAAATACCCGAACCTGCATTACATGACCAGCGCGTTTGCACCCAAGCATTATCCGAAGGACATCGTGCATTTCGCCAACACGCGCGGCGCCGATCAAGTAATGTATGCCGGCTATTTCCCCATGGGCCTGTCGCTGGATCGTATTTTCCGCGAAATGCCGGATGTGCCTTTCCGGGACGAAGTGTGGCCCAAGTTCCTGCGCGAGAACGCGCTGCGTGTATTCAAACTGGATAAATAGGAGCCGTTGATGGAATACGTCGAAGTCGAACAGGCGGTAAATGCCCCCGGGCTGCGGTTGGTTCTCACCGCTGGTGTGCCGGGGCCCTGGGGTGAAGCCGCGAAGTCGCTCTTCGAGTACAAGGGGCTCGAGTACCTGCCGGTGCGTCAGGAGGGGGGCGGCGAAAACGCCGCGTTGATGGCCTGGACCGGGCAGAGCTCCGCGCCGGTCGCCGTGTTCGAGGATCTGCCGCCCGTGTGCCACTGGTTGGACCTGTTGCACCTGGCTGAACGGCTGGCGCCGACGCCGGCGCTGTTGCCCGCGGATCCGGCACAGCGTGCCGAAGTACTCGGCCTGTCGGCGCTGATTGCGGGCGTTGACGGGTTTGGCTGGCAGCGCCGCCTGCAGCTGTTTGTGCCGGGCATGGCGCTGGCCGAGCCCCCGGAGTCGATTGTGCGCATGGCCGGCAAGTACGGCTGGAGCGAGCAGGCAGCCGCACAGGCTGACCAGCGCATGGCTGCCATCGCCGGGCTGCTGGATGAGCGCCTCGCCGCGCAGGAGGCCGCTGGCAACCCCTGGCTGGTTGGGGAGGGCGTCACCGCGGTGGATTTCTACTGGGCCAACTTTGTCGGCATGGTGTTGCCGCTGCCTCCGGAGGTCAATCCCATGCCGGATTACCTGCGTGGCATGTATGCGTCCGGTGCTGAGAAGACCACCCGCTGGCTCACGCCACGGCTGCTGGCGCACCGCGATTCCATGTACCGCGAGCACATTCGCTTGCCGATGGATTTCTAGGCGCCGGCGATAGCGAACGGCGTGCTTTTGTACAACCATGAACGATAACAACAAGGGAGAATTGTCATGCTTTCACAACAGGAACTGTCAGACCGGCTGGAACTGCAGGATCTCGTATTTCACTACTCACACCTGATCGACAGCAAGGCCTTCGATGACCTGCGCGGTGTATTCACCGAGGACGCACACGTTGATTACTCGGCCTTCGGTGGTTCAGTCGGCAACCTCGAGGAGACCATCGCCTATTTGAAGGATGCGGTTTCCGATGGCATCTTTCCCAACAGCCAGCACCTGAACGCCAACCTGCAGTTCGTGGTGAATGGCGACACGGCGATCGGCCGCGTCATGTGCTTCAACCCGATGGAAATGGCGTTGCCCGAAGGAGGGCTCCACGTGTTCCTGCTGGGACTGTGGTATGTCGACGAGTATGTGCGTACGGCTCAGGGCTGGCGCATTCGGCGCCGCGTCGAGGAGAAAAGCTGGGTATTCAACGCCCCTGATTTCATGGGGCTCTAAAACACTCGCTTGATCACCGCCAACCCCGGGTTGCTGCGGGTGCCCCAACGAGGCACCCGTGTGGCGTGCGGTGCCCGCTAGCGGTGTGGCCACTCTGCCAGGTGCGCGGCACGAATATCGGGTTTCAGCAGTTTACCGGTGGCGTTGCGCACCAGCGGTTGCTGCGTAAAGCGCCATTGGGTGGGTATCTTGTAGCCTGCCATGTGCTCACGCAGGTAGCTCACCAGCTGGTCAACCTCAAGATTGGCTGCGCCATTCACTGTGGCCGCCAGCTCCTCGCCCAGGTCCGGGTGGGGCAGCCCATAGACTGACGCTTCAATCACCTGTGGATGGGCGGTCAACACGCCTTCCACTTCGACCGGGTAAATGTTTTCGCCATTGCGGATGACCATGTCCTTGATGCGGTCAACCACGTGAACAAAACCGTGTTCGTCCACAAAACCGATATCGCCGGTTTTCACCCAGCCATCGACAAAGGTTTCCGCGGTGGGTTTGGGCAGGTTCCAGTATTCGCGCGCATTGGTCGGGCTGCGCACCATCAGTTCACCCGGTTGGCCGGGTGGCAGCACAGTGCCGTCCGGGTCCACACTCTGCATATCGACGATAGGGGAAATGGTGCCTGCCGCGGTCGGTTGCAACCGGTAGGCCTCGCCGGTACAGCTGCTGCCGGTAGCATTGGTTTCGGTCATGCCGTAGCCGGTGCCGGGGTAGGCGTCGGGCACCTTGCGGTAGATAAGATCCTTCAGGTGCGGTGGGCAGGCCGCGCCGCCGGCGCCGAGGGAAAACAGGCTGCGCGTGTCGGTGCGCTCAAAGGCCGGTGATTCGAGCATGGCTATGGTCATGGCCGGCACACCGGTAAACACCGTAATGCGCTCACGCTCGATGACCTTGAGCGCCTCTTCCGGGTCCCACTTGTAGAGAATGCTGGTTTTACGACCGCCGCGCAGGTTGAGCAGGAAAATGGCGTAGCAGCCGGACACATGGAACAGCGGTACCGCAAGCAGGGTGCAGGGTTCAAAGCCGGAACCCATCATCTTGCCGATGACTTCGGGGTTGGTCATGGCGGATACGTAAGCCATCAGCTCGAAGTTCTGCAGTGCCTGGCAGATGGCGGCGTGGGTCGAAGCGGCACCTTTCGGCTTGCCGGTAGTACCCGAGGTATACATGATCATTGCCAGGTCTTCGCGATCCAGCGCCACCTCTGGCGCCTGTGCAGGGCTTTCCTGCGTCGCTTCCCAGCGCGTAGCAGCGCCGATGTCTGCGGAACCGCTGCGCACCACCACCGCCTGGCAATCCAGCTCGGCGAGTTGCGCACGCACCAGCGTATGGCGCTCTATGTCGCAGACCACCAGACGCGCCCCGGCGTCGTTCAATGCATAGCCCAGTTCTTCCGCGCGGCCCCAGCTGTTGAGCGGCACCACGATCGCGCCCGTTGCCTGAATGCCGACAAATGCGAACATCCACTCCGGGTAGTTGCGCATGGCGATGGCAACCCGGTCGCCCTTGCGAATGCCCGCCTGGTGCACCAGATAGTGTGCAAAGCGGTCGGCCGCGGCAAAGAACTCCGTGAAGGTGTAGCGTTCATCTTCGTAGGTGATAGCCGTTTTGTCGCCATGGGCCCGTCCGGCGTCCAGCGCTTCGCGCAGGGTGGACGGTGCATTGGCGTAACAGCGCATGGTGATGCCATTCACGCTGCAGTCTTTGAGTTCGAAGGGTGCTCCGGGAGCAGTCAGTTGTTCGGCGGCGGCGCGCAGGCTCGCGCTGAGGGCGGCGACATCATTCATGGCGGTCAGTAGTCTCCAGTCGTCGTCAGGGGATGCGGGGTGAAGTGGGGGCATGATACACAAGCGGCGTTGGCAGGGGCAGTATTGCCGCAGCCCCGTCGCGAATTGAACGGCGCCGGTCCATTCCGTTACACTGCCCCGCTTTGCCCTGCGCAGGTACCTCGTGCCAACGCTCACGGGCCTGACAGCGGGGACACGCAGTGGCGACTATCATAACCTGCAATACCAATGGCATACGCGCCGCCGCGCGCAAGGGTTTCTTCGACTGGTTGGCGCAGCAGGATGCCGATGTGGTGTGCATTCAGGAAACCAAGGCGCAGGAAGAGCAACTGCAGGATCCGGTGTTCACGCCGCCCGGCTACCACTGCTATTACAATGATGCGCAGCGCAAGGGTTACAGCGGCACGGCGCTCTACACGCGTGTGAAACCGCGAGCTGTGACAACTCGCCTGGGCTGGGAGTCTGCAGATACCGAAGGGCGCTACCTGCAGGCAGACTTCGATGGGGTGAGCGTCATCTCCCTGTATATGCCCTCGGGTTCGAGTAGCGAAGCAGCGCTGACAAAGAAGTATGACTTCATGGAACGCTTTTACGAGCACCTGCGCGGGCTGCGTCGCAAGCGTCGCGAGTTCATTATCTGCGCCGACTGGAACATCTGCCACCAGCCTATCGACCTCAGGAACTGGAAAGCAAACCAGAAAAACTCCGGTTTTCTGCCCGAGGAGCGCGCCTGGCTGGACCGCGTGTACGACGAGCTCGGTTACAGCGATGCTTTCCGCCTGGTCAACCAGGAACCCGATCAGTACACCTGGTGGTCCAACCGGGGGCAAGCCTGGGCGAAGAACGTGGGATGGCGCCTGGACTACCACGTGGTCACGCCGGGTTTGCGCGGCTGTGTACGCGATGCGGGTATCTACACGGCTGAGCGTTTTTCCGATCACGCGCCACAAATCATGGTGTACGACCTTGAGCTGCAGTCCTGACTGCCCGCCAGATTGCAGCACCGAGGGTTTCGCTGTACATTTGGCGCCTGTTATTTCCCCCCCATTACCGCTCGCGCCAGTCGGTGCAGGCTGCAAGGAGTTGTCATGAGTTTGTTCATTGCCAGTGCTCACGCCCAGGCCCAGGGTGGCGCCCAGGGTGGCGGCGAGATCTTCCAGATTGTGTTTCTGGTGGGGCTGTTCGCGCTGTTCTACTTCATCGCCATCCGTCCACAGCGCAAGCGCCAGAAAGAGCATGCGCAGATGGTGGCCGCGCTCGGCAAGGGTGACGAAGTGGTGACCAGCTCGGGAATCCTCGGCCGTATCACCGGGCTCGACGACAACTATGTGGTCTTGAACGTGGCGAATAATGTCGACATGAAGTTCCAGCGCATCCATATCCACGCGGTGTTGCCGAAAGGAACACTCAAGTCCATCGGCTGATGAAAGGGCTTGCGCTGCCGCCAAGGATTGCGCTGGCCCAGCGCCCCACGCCCCTGCAGTACCTGCCCCGGGCCACTGAGCGCTGGGGCTGTGGCAAGCGCCTCTGGATCAAGCGCGATGACCTGACCGGTTGTTTGCTGAGCGGCAACAAGGTGCGCAAACTCGAATTTATCATTGCGCATGCGCTCGCCGAGGGCTATGACACGCTGATCACCTGCGGTGGCTTGCAAAGCAACCATTGTCGCGCAACGGCTTTTGCGGCGGCACAGGCCGGCCTTTCGGCACACCTCGTGCTGCGCGGGGACACACCGCTAACGGGGCAGGGCAACTACCTGCTTGGTCAGTTGGCCGGCGCCACCATCAATTGCTATCCCAAGCATCTCTACGTTGCCGAACTGCCTGCGTTGCTTGAAGCCTGGCGCGTACACTATGCAGAGCTGGGTAGAAAGGCGCTGGTGATTCCCACCGGCGGCAGCGATGGCCTGGGTATCTGGGGCTACATTGCCGCCTGTGAGGAATTGCGCGAGGACCTCGCTCAGGCGGATATCGAGTCGGCCCATCTGGTGACCGCCACGGGTTCCGGCGGCACCCAGGCGGGCCTCACCCTGGGCACGGCCCTGCACGATCTGCCGCTCACGGTCTGGGGCGTCAACGTCTGTGACGATGAAGCGTATTTCCTCAATAAGGTTGCGACGGATGTTGCGGACTGGCGCGGCCGTTTCCCCAGCCAACCCGCAGCAACGGTCACACCGCGTGTGATCGATGGGTACGTCGGTACGGGCTACGGTGTGGCGAGCCCTGAGGTATTGCGGGTTATCGCAGACCTGGCGGCACTGGAAGGCGTATTGCTTGATCCGGTGTATACCGGCAAGGCCTTCCATGGGCTCGTACAGGAGCTGCCGACGGGCCGTTTCGACGATCAATGCGATATTGTATTTCTGCACTCCGGGGGCGTATTCGGTGTGTTCCCGCAGGCGGACCAGTTCGGTTTCTTGCACACCGCCGCCAGCGGTTAATTCAGGGTCACAATAATGATGCAGGCATTCGGCGACTTCGTCACCACAATCAATGGCTGGGCCTGGGGCCCCGTGATGCTGGTTCTCCTGCTGGGCACCGGCCTCTACCTGAGCATAGGCTTGCGCTTTCTCACCCTGCGCAATATTCCCCGCGCATTCCGCCTTCTTTTCAGCGGCCGGGGAGGGCAGGGGCAGGGTGATATTTCGCCCTTCAGCGCACTCATGACCTCCCTTTCGGCAACCATCGGTACCGGTAACATCGCCGGGGTCGCCACTGCACTTGTGCTCGGTGGCCCTGGTGCCCTGTTCTGGATGTGGATTACGGCGCTGGTGGGTATGGCAACCAAATACGCCGAAGCAGTCTGCGCTGTGCGTTTCCGGGAGCAGGACGCAGCGGGTAACTACAGTGGTGGGCCCATGTACTAAATTCGCAACGGGCTGCACCAGCGCTGGCACTGGCTGGCCTGGGCCTTTGCGATTTTCGGTACCCTGGCGGGCTTTGGTATTGCCAACACGGTGCAGTCCAACTCGGTGGCGCAGGTTCTTGAGGACTTTCTCGCGGTGCCACCACTGGCAACCGGGCTGGTGCTGATGGGTCTGGTCGCCGCCGTGATTCTCGGCGGTGTGAAGCGGATTGCGCGCGTCGCGAGCTGGCTGGTACCGATGATGGCACTGGGTTACATCATCATGGCGGTGCTGGTACTGGTCACCCACGTTACGGCGATTCCAGCGGCAGTGGTCACCATCGTCAACGCAGCCTTCAGTGGCTCGGCCGCAGCGGGGGGCTTTGCCGGGGCGACGGTGTGGGCAGCGATTCGCTTTGGTGTCGCGCGCGGCATCTTCTCCAACGAGGCCGGTCTCGGCAGCGCGCCTATCGCGCACGCTGCGGCGCAAACCAGTCAGCCGGTACAGCAGGGCATGATCGCCATGCTGGGTACTTTCATCGACACGCTGATCGTCTGCACCATGACCGGGTTGGTCATTGTTATCATGGATGTACTGCCCACCGGTGTCAGTGGCGCCAGCCTGACATCCATGGCGTTTGCCCAGGGCATGCCCGGGGGTGAATACGTGGTGACCCTGGGGCTCTGCCTGTTCGCCTTCACCACGATGATTGGCTGGTCCTTCTACGGCGAGCGTTGCGCCGTCTTCCTGTTTGGCATACGTGCCAGTCTGCCTTTCCGCCTGCTGTGGGTATTGGCCATTCCGGTGGGCACGCTGATCGATCTGGAGCTGGTCTGGCTGATTGCCGACACCCTCAACGCCTTCATGGCCATCCCCAACCTGATTGCGTTGATCCTGCTGGCGCCGCTGGTGTTTCGCATCAGCCGGGCCTATTTCGACGGTCAGCCTGCGCCGGAGGCCTGAGCTGCAGCGGACTTTCCGGGCGCGCCGGTATCCGTGTCACGGTTGCTAGGCGCGCAGTAGGGTTGCGGTTACACTGCACTCCATGGCAGATGAAAACCCCAACAAGCTGGTTATCGCGATTTCTTCGCGCGCGCTGTTCGATCTGGATGCCAGCCATAAGGTGTTCGAACAGGACGGCTTGAAGGCCTATTCCGAATACCAGATCGCTCACGAAGAAGAACCGCTGGCACCCGGCGAGGCCTTCCCGCTGGTGCAGAAAATGCTGCGGCTGAATTCCCTGCTGGGCGAGAGTGTGGGCGTGGAAGTGGTGTTGCTGTCGCGCAACAGTGCCGATACCGGCCTGCGCGTGTTCAACTCCATCCAGCACTACGAGCTACCGATCACCCGGGCGGCCTTTTGTGGCGGTGAAAGCCCCTGGCGCTATATCAACGCCTTCGGGTGCCAGCTGTTTCTTTCCAACGAAGCCGAGGATGTGCGCTATGCGCTCGCCTGTGGGGTGGCCGCGGCCACGCTGGTGTCCAATAAGAGCGGCAATTCAGGCACCGACCAGCTGCGCTTCGCTTTTGACGGCGATGCCGTGGTGTTTTCCGATGAGGCCGAACAGGTCTACAAGTCGCAGGGGCTGGAAGCCTTCACTGCCAGCGAACGCGCGGCAGCGCGCACACCGTTGAGTGGCGGGCCGTTTCAACCCTTTCTCGCGGCGCTGCATCGCCTGCAGCAGGCGTTTCCCGCCAGTGAGGCACCCATACGCACCGCGCTGGTGACCGCGCGCTCGGCGCCGGCGCATGAACGTGTCATCCGCACGCTGCGTGCCTGGAATATTCGTATTGATGAGTCCATCTTTCTCGGCGGCCTGAACAAGACCGAGTTCCTGCGCGCCTACCAGGCGGATGTGTTTTTTGACGATCAGGAGACTCACTGCCAGCTCGCCAGTCCGCACATTGCCACCGGCCATGTGCCACACGGCGTTGCCAACCGCTAGCCCACGGTTTCTTATTCTACGGGTGTGTTATTCCATTGCTCTTGGCAACAGCCAGCTTTAACTACTATTCTGTATAAGCTCCCGCGCACCGCGGCCCTGTGGTGAGCGCGTGAGGTGAGAGGTTTGGGTATGAAACTGCAGCAACTGCGCTACATCTGGGAAGTCGCCCACCACGACCTGAATGTGTCGGCAACGGCACAGAGCCTGTACACCTCGCAGCCGGGTATCAGCAAGCAGATCCGTTTACTCGAAGATGAACTGGGCGTGGAGATCTTCGCCCGCAGCGGTAAACATCTGACCCACGTCACGCCGGCGGGGGAAGCCATTCTGCAAACGGCAGGGGAAGTGCTGCGCAAGGTGGAGAGCATCAAGCAGGTGGCCCAGGAGTACTCCAATGAGCGCAAGGGCAGCCTCTCGATTGCGACCACGCACACTCAGGCGCGCTACGCCTTGCCCGCGACCATCCGCTCTTTCATTGAACGCTACCCGGACGTGTCGCTGCACATGCACCAGGGCACACCGATGCAGATTTCCGAAATGGCGGCGGATGGCACGGTGGATTTCGCCATCGCTACCGAGGCGCTGGAGCTCTTCAGTGACCTGATCATGTTGCCGTGCTACCGCTGGAACCGCTGCGTGCTGGTGCCTCGCGATCATCCCCTGACCCAGCTTTCCGAGCTGACGCTGGAAGATGTAGCCGCGCACCCTATTGTGACCTACGTATTCGGTTTCACCGGGCGCTCGAAACTCGACGAGGCGTTTGTAGCACGCGGTCTGGTGCCCAAAGTCGTGTTCACCGCTGCTGATGCCGATGTCATCAAAACCTACGTGCGCCTGGGTCTCGGCATCGGCATTGTTGCCGCCATGGCCTACGACGAGCGCGCGGACTCGGACCTCGTGGCGCTGGATGCCACGCGCTTGTTTGCCAGCAGCGTAACCCGCATCGGTTGTCGTCGCGGCACCTTCCTGCGCGGCTATATGTACGACTTCATTGAGGACTTTGCGCCGCATCTGACCCGGGATATCGTCAAGGAAGCGTTTGCACACCACAGCAAAGCCGAGCTGGAGTCGCTGTTCGCGGACATTGAGTTGCCTGTGTACTGATTTTTTGTGCCCGTTGCGCTTGTGGCCCGTGCGGCGCTTGGGTAGATTGGGCCGCTTCCTGAAAGCCTCTTGGAGTACACAGCGTGGAACTGGCCTGCCTTGACCTGGAAGGGGTGCTCATCCCCGAAATCTGGATTGCGTTTGCGGAAAAAACCGGCATTGACGCCCTGCGCGCCACTACCCGCGACATTCCCGACTACGATGTGCTGATGAAACAGCGCCTGCGCCTGCTGGATGAGCACGGTCTGAAGATCGACGATATCCAGGCGGTGATTGCCACGCTGGAACCGCTGCCGGGTGCCGCCGAGTTTCTCAACTGGCTGCGCGAGCGGTTTCAGGTGATTATCCTGTCGGACACGTTCTATGAATTCTCGGCGCCGCTGATGCGTCAGTTGGGCTGGCCCACGTTGTTCTGTCACCGTCTTGAAGTGGATGATACGGGCAGGGTGGTGGACTACAAGCTGCGGCAGAAGGATCCCAAGCGGGCTTCGGTGCAGGCCCTGCACAGTCTGCACTACCGCATTATCGCGGCGGGGGACTCCTACAATGACACCACCATGTTGGCAGAGGCGGATGTGGGGCTGCTGTTCCACGCGCCGCAGAATGTGATTGATGAGTTTCCACAGTTCAAGGCGCTGCATGACTTTCCGTCATTGAAGCAGGCGTTTGTTGAGGCCAGTGAGCGGGCGTTGAGTGTTTAATGCTGCGGGTGGTATTCACGGTTTAGGTGGGTAGGGCGCGCGTGTCCGTGCGGGGTATGCCGGACTCGCCGTGAACCCGTCCATGGGGGCTCGATGGCAGCATCCATGCTGCCAACGGTCCTGCATACCCCGCACGGACACGCGCGCCCCCGCGAGCCCTGGTTGAATCGTCGAGAACCTATCTATGGGGCTTGATGGGAGCATCCATGCTGCTAACGGTCCTGCACACCCCGCACGGACACGCGCGCCTTCGCCGATGCTGTTAACGAAATCGCTGTTCCAGTGTGCTGAGGAAGCGTCCGACCTTGTCGTAGGTTTCCTGGTATTCCTGGTCTACTTCGGAGTCGGCCACAATACCGCCGCCGCCCCAGCAGCGCAGGCTGCCGTGATTGGCGACCAGGCTGCGGATGGCGATGTTGCTGTCCATGTGCCCGTCGGCGCTGATATACAGCAGTGAGCCGCAGTAGGCCTCGCGGCTGCAGGGTTCCAGTTCGGCGATGATCTGCATGGCGCGGCGTTTTGGCGCGCCGGTGATGGAGCCGCCTGGAAAGCTGTCGCGCAACAGGTCGGCTGGTCCGCGCCCGGCTGCCAGCTCGCCACGGATAGTGCTCACCAGATGGTGTACGGTGGGATAGCTTTCCAGTGCGAACAGCTGTTCGACATGTATGCTGCCCGGCACACAGCTGCGCCCGAGGTCGTTGCGCAGCAGGTCCACAATCATCAGGTTTTCGGCACGGTCCTTGGGGCTTTCCCGCAATGCGGTGGCGCTTTGCAGGTCACGTGCCGGGTCGGCAAAGCGGGGGCGGGTGCCTTTTATAGGGCGCGTTTCTACCTGTTGCCCCTGCAGGGAGATGAAGCGCTCAGGTGACAGGCACAGCAGCGCCTGTTCCGCTGCGGGCTCGAGGTAGCCGGAAAAGGGTGCCGCAGCCACTTCACGCAGGGTACAGTAGGCGGTGAAAGGGTCGCCGTTGTAGGTGGCGTCAAAGCGTTGTGCAAGGTTGACCTGGTAGCAGTCGCCCGCTGCAATGTAGTCCTGAATGTGGGCAAAGGCGCTGTGGTAATCGCGGCGACTCATGGCGGGCTGGAAGCTGCCGCCGAGGGTGAAAGGCCGCAAGGTGTGATTGGCCGCTGTCAGTCTGGCGCGAATGTCGGCCCGCGCGCTGCTCGCAACCCACGGCATGGCCACCAATGCTGAGCGCTGTAATAGATGGTCCTGCACAATACACCAGTCGTAGCAGCCTATGGCGGCAGCGGGCGAGGTGGGCTCGGATGCGCGGGGGTGTGTTACCCCATGCAGGGTGTTGCCGGGCTCGTAGCCCAGGTAGCCCAGCAGTCCGCCACAGAAGGGCAGGCGCTGGCTGGCGGGTGCGATAGTCGCATACCGTTCCCGGTGCAAGTCGGCCAGCGCTTGCAGATAGCGGTTCCAGCAGCTGCTGGGCGCGCTGGTATCCGGGGCCTGTGGCGTTTCTGCAATGGGGGCCGCCACCAGGATGTCATAGCGACCGCCGCTGGCCCAGGGTTGTGCGCTGTCCAGCCAGGCTGCGCCGGGGAGGTCTCGCAACGCTGCGAACAATGGCGCGCTATCCGCTTGCCAAGGCAGCTCGTCGATGTGCAGCTTCACGGCGCCACTCCGGCTCGCCAGACGGGGTAGAGCGCATGTTGACACCTCATATATTCGTAGGAAACCAACGCAAAAATTACGCAATCTTCGGTATTTGGCCGGGAAAACCTGAGTATTTGCGGGGTCTTCGGCACTCGTATTTGAGCGTCGTTAAATTGACATTCAAGGGGCATGGAATTAATGTGGTGCGCCGAATTCGGGCGGGCAGTTATCGTAAGCCCGGCCGCCGTCGCATGTAAACCCGGGAACCTCGACAGAAGGTAGAAGCTGTTGTCGGCTTCCACGGAGCGGTAACGTACCAGCATGGGAAACAGAATGAAGAAAAGCACTGATTCAGAACTGATTGCGTCTCTGCAGAACCCCTTCGCCAGCGCCCCCGAGCGGGAGTTTGGCGTGCCGGGCCAGGTGGCTTCGCAACCCGGCCTGTATGAAAAGGCATTGAAGGCGGGCTGGGAGTTGCAGCAGCGTCCGCTGCGTGCCGCTGGCGTGCGCAACACACAGCGTCAGCACCAGAAGAAGCGCATGACCATCTGGGAGCGTATCGAGTGTCTCGCGGATGATGCGCCCACGGTGCTTTACCAGAACTGGGGCCCGAATCTGGATGGTGCTTCATTGGTCACGGCGCTGATCAAGGTCAACGGGCGCGATGTCGCCATTTATGGCCACGATTTCACGGTGCGCGCAGGCTCCATGGATGCCACCAACGGCAAGAAGCTGGCCCGTTTGTTTGAGCTGGCGGCGAAACGCAAGATTCCGCTGGTAGGCCTCAACGATTCGGCCGGTGCCTACATCCCTGCCGGTGTCGGCGGGCTCGACGGTTACGCAGATGCCTTTACCGCACTGCGCAAGATTTCGGGTGTTGTGCCTAGCATCATGTGCATGTTCGGTTTCAACGCTGGCGGTGGTTCGTATCTGCCGCGGCAGGGCAGTTTCCTGATTCAGCCCAACGACACCTTCTTCGGCCTCACCGGTCCCGGGGTGGTGAAGTCGGTGCTGGGCGAAGACGTGACGCCGGATGAACTGGGTGGCCCCGGTGTGCATAGCCAGAGTGGTGTGACCGATTTCGTGGTGCCCGATGAAGTCGCCGCGTTGCGCAAGGTGCGCGAACTGCTCAAGTACCTGCCGGACAACAACAGTGCCCTGGCACCGTACCAGGCGTCTTCTGACCCGGTCACGCGCAAGACCTGGGACATCGATATTCTGCTGAAGAAAGCGTTCAACTCGCCCACGGGGTATAACACTCCGGTGGATATCAGCATCCTGATCCAGCAGCTGTGTGACCATGGTGACTTCCTGGAAATCCAGGCAGAACGTGCACGCAATACCATTACCGCGCTGGGGCGTATGGGCGGCAATGTTGTCGGCTTTGTGGCGAACAATTCCGCGGTAGCCTCGGGGCAGATTGACATCGCCGCCGCTTATAAGAACGCGCGTTTTATCCGCTTCTGCAATCTGTACAACATCCCGATTATTTTCCTCGAGGACACCACGGGCTTCCTGCCCGGGCGCGAGCAGGAGGCCGGCGGTATTGTGCAGGCGGGTCGCGCGATGCTGGATGCCATCGTCGACCTGCGCACGCCGCGCTTCCTGGTGCTGGTGCGCAATGCCTTCGGCGGCGCCTACGCGTCCTACAACAATTACCCCACCGGGGCAGACTTCGTGGTAGCGCTGCCGACCACCCGCGTCGCGGTGATGGGGCCTGCCGGCGTAGAGTACGTCTACAAGGACGAACTGCGGCGTATTCGCGGCAGCGTGGCGGGCAAAGTCGCCGCCGAGACCGACGCGCAAAAAGCGGCCGGTCTGTCGGATGAGGAGGCCCGCGCAGCAGCGCAGCAACTCGTGCAGGGTTGGGTAAAGTCGGAAGAGCAGGCACTCGCCCAGCGTTATGAGCAGGAGTTGATGAACCCGAATGAGGCGCTGAGCCTCGGCTCTATCTCGCAGATCGTCATGCCTTCAGACCTGCGCACGGTACTGGCCGAGCACATGGATTTCTGCCTGCGGCATTACACGCCTGAACCGCTTGCCTCCGTGCAGCGCGAATTTCACTGACCACGGCCACGGCCATCGCCTGATTGAGGAAATACCGCGTGTCCAACGAATTTTACTTGCGCAATCCCCTGATTCACCGCGACCGTCGCCTGGCGGAGCATCCTTCCGCCTGGGTGCGTCGCTTCGATTGTTCGGGCTTGCGGCCGCTGATTATCTGTCGCGGCCCCATTCGCAAAGAGGCGATGGATGTCTTCACCGAGATGGGTATCGAGCACTTCGGTATCCTGCTCTCGGAGAAAGACTCGATTGTCTACCGCAATGCCCAGGCGCCTGAACTGCGCTCGTTGACAGACCCTGATCGTGTCCATCGCGTGCCGGACTACACCGGGGCGAACAAGGAAGAGCGCGATCAGCGCATTGCGCAAATCATCAGTATTGCCCACGACAACGGCTATAACGCAATTTTCGCCGGCTATGGCTTCATGGCGGAAGACCAGGCCATGGTGGCGGCTATGGAGCGTGCCGGCCTTAACTTTATCGGCCCCTGCTCGCGCACGGTGCACGATGCGGGCCTCAAGGACGAAGCCAAGCGTACGGCGTTGAAGGCGGGTGTATCGGTGACTCCGGGTATCGACAACGGCACTGCGCTTACCCTGCTCAAGAAGCACCCTGACGTTGCCGCACTGAAAGCCCTGTGTGCCGCCAATGATCTTGCGGTCGACAACGAACAGCTGGACAACCCGGATATCACCCTGGAAGACAAGGCAGATACCGTGCTGGCGGCTTCCTACGAGAAGGGTGTGGACCTCTACACAGTCGACGAACTGTGTGCAACGCTCACCGAGGCCGTGAAAAAGATGGCCGAGGATTACCCGCAGAACCGCGTGCGTCTGAAGGCAATCAGCGGCGGCGGCGGCAAGGGCCAGCGTATTCTCGGTATTGGCGAGGCAGAACGCACGCCGGAGCTGGTGCGGGAAATCCTCAACGAGGTGAAAACAACCGGGGTTGGTGACAACAAAAACGTTCTCGTTGAACTGAACATCGAAACCACCCGTCACCAGGAAATCCAGGTGATCGGCAATGGCGAATGGTGCATCACCCTGGGTGGCCGCGACTGTTCCTTGCAGATGCACGAACAGAAGCTGCTTGAGGTATCAGTGACGATCGAGTCATTGCAGACTGCACTGGCGCAGGCGGAGGCTTCTGGAAACAGCACGGAAGCGGCTGTGTTGCGCCAGGACCTCCTAACCCTGGAAGAAATGGAAGACGAGGCGGCGCGCTTTGGTGCGGCGGTCGGTCTGGATTCTGTTTCAACCTTCGAGTGTATTGTCGATCGTGACAAGCACTTCTTTATGGAAATGAATACCCGCATCCAGGTTGAACACCGGGTGACGGAGCTCTGCTATTCGCTGAAGTTCACCAACCCGGACGATGAGCGCGACTTCTTTATTGTGCAGTCACTGGTGGAAGCCATGGTGCTGCTGGCAGCGCACGCTTCTGCCTTGCCACGCCCGGAGCGCGTGCTGCGTCACAACGACTCGGTGGAAGCGCGGCTGAATGCTACCAACCAGGCGCTGCAGCCTTCCGCTGGCGGCGTTATCGAAGGCTGGAGCGATGCACTCGACGGTGAAATTCGTGACGATCAGGGTATCAGCCTGCACAACCCTGACACTGATGTCTTCATGAAGTACACCCTTGCGGGTGCTTACGACTCTAACATTGCCCTGCTGTTGACCGTGGGCGACACGCGCCTGGAAACCTACGAGCGCATGGCCGAGGTGATACGCCGCACCCGTATGCGCGGCAAGGACCTGGCGACCAATCTGGAGTTTCACTATGGGCTGGTCAACTGGTTCATTGGCCAGAATATCAACGCGCGGCCAACGACCCGCTTTATCGTGCCCTATCTCACGGCCGTGGGAGAACTGAAGGCCCAGGCGGACACACTCGATATCGACTACGCGTGGCAGCAAATCAGCCGGGCGGCGCTAAAAGAGCAGGGTGAAGAGGCGGCAAAAGCACTCAAATCCAGCCTGGAGCTGAAGTCCACCTTGCTGTTGCGGCCTCTCGAGCGTTTGCTGGCAGAACCGCACATCCTGGCGGGATGGCTGAGCATCAACCGCGACTGTTATACCCTGATCGACGGTAAAGTGAGCTGGAACGAAAACCCGGTCGAAATGCTCGCCGACACCTACCACTTCCTGAACATGGATTACAGCCCGGAGGCACCTGCTGCCACCGTGATCTGGGATCACGATCACACGCTGCTGCAAGACGCGCTCGATTTCTACACCGAGCTGTCGCAACGGCTGGACGCCGGTGACTGGGTGCAGTTGCAGAGTGTACTGGCCGACTCCGCGGTACCTGACGGGTTTACGACAGAGAGCTGGACACAGGTGCGTGCGGCGCACGCGGGCTTCCAGTCCGGGGTGGATATCCTCGCGGTACTGCCCAGTATTGCCGAGACGACGGGCTTCTTCGACCTCACAGTCAACGAGGATCTCACGGTTCACATTCCCGAGCGCTTGCTCGACGGCGATCTGCAGCATCGCATGGCCAAGGTGCTGGTGCCGCCACCAGTGGCAAAGTCGGACGAAATTCTCGCCGAAAGCGGCGGTATGTTCTACGGGCGTGAATCCCCCCAGCATGAGCTGTATGTGCAGGAGGGGGATCACTTTGAAGCCGGTGATCCGCTGTACATTGTTGAAGTGATGAAGATGTTCAACAAGGTCTACGCGCCCTTCGCCGGCACGGTAGACAAAGTGCTGATCGATACCGACGGTGTGATCATCCACAAGGGGCAGACGCTGTTCAAGGTGACACCGGACGAAAAGATCGAGGAAGTGTCTCCCGAGGCGGTTGCATTGCAGCGTCGCGAGTCCACTGCACATTTTCTGCAGCAAGTTATCTGAGGAGCCCCGAATGATTACTGCACTGGATCATATTGCCATTGCCGTGCCGGACTTCGAGAAGGCCATCAAGCGTTTCATGGAAGACTTCGGGCTGCCCTTCGAGGGCACTGAAGACGTTGTGCCGGCGAAAACCTCCACGGCGTTTTTCCCCTTGCCACCCACCAATATCGAACTGGTGCACCCTCTTAATGGGGAAGGGCCTATCGCCACTTATCTGGAGAAGCGCGGAGGCGGTCTGCATCACCTCTGCTTCCGCTCGGACAACATCGAAGAAGATGTGGCGCGCCTGAAAGCGAAGGGGTACCAGTTCCTCTCGGAGGCGCCGACACCCGGTGCGCACAACTCCCGCGTGATCTTCATTCACCCCAAGAGTTGTGACGGCGTACTCATTGAAATCAACCAGCCCGGCGACGAGCACTGAGCGGGCGAGCGGAGACAGCGATCATGAGCGACAAGATCTATAACCGGGATGAAGCCAACCCTGAAGCCTGGCGCGCAGAAGCGGAAAAAAGCCTGCGTGGCAAAGGGCTGGATACACTGACCTGGCAGACCCCGGAAGACATCGCGGTCAAACCACTGTACACCGCCGAGGATATCGAGGCGCTTGAGTACACCAACACCATGCCGGGCCTGTCGCCCTACATCCGTGGCCCTCAGGCCACCATGTATGCCGGTCGACCCTGGACTATTCGTCAGTACGCGGGCTTCTCTACTGCTGAAGCCTCCAACGCGTTCTACCGGAAGGCGCTGGCGGCGGGCGGGCAGGGCATCTCCGTCGCCTTCGACCTAGCCACCCACCGCGGCTATGATTCCGATCACCCGCGTGTGACGGGCGACGTGGGCAAAGCGGGCGTTGCGATCGACTCCGTGGAGGACATGAAGATCCTGTTCGACGGTATCCCGCTCGACCAGGTGTCGGTATCGATGACCATGAACGGGGCGGTACTGCCCATTCTGGCGGGCTACATCGTGGCCGCGGAAGAGCAGGGCGTTAGTCAAAAAGAGCTTGCGGGCACCATCCAGAACGATATCCTGAAAGAGTTCATGGTGCGCAACACCTATATTTATCCGCCGGCGCCGAGCATGAAGATCATCGGTGACATCATCGCGCACTGCTCGCGGAATATGCCGCGTTTCAACACCATCTCCATCTCCGGCTATCACATACAGGAAGCGGGGGCGAATGCCGCCCTGGAACTGGCCTACACGCTGGCGGATGGCAAGGAATACATCCGCACGGCACTGGCGGCGGGCCTGAGCATCGACGAATTCGCACCGCGGCTGTCCTTCTTCTGGGGCATCGGCATGAATTTCTACATGGAGATTGCCAAGCTGCGGGCGGCCCGCTTGTTGTGGGCCCGGATTGTGGCGGAATTCGAACCGCAGAATCCCAAAAGTTCCATGCTGCGCACGCACAGCCAGACTTCCGGCTGGTCCTTGACGGAGCAGGATCCCTACAACAACGTGGTGCGCACGACGATAGAGGCCATGGCGGCGGTATTCGGTGGCACCCAGTCACTGCACACCAACGCGCTGGATGAGGCGATTGCACTGCCCACGGAGTTCTCGGCGCGTATTGCCCGCAACACGCAGCTCATTATTCAGGAAGAAACCGGTATTACCAATGTGGTGGACCCCTGGGGCGGCTCCTACATGATGGAAAGCCTGACCCAGTCCATCGCGGACAAGGCCTGGGAACTGATCGAAGAAGTCGAGGCGGCCGGCGGTATGGCCAAGGCGATTGAAACCGGCATGCCCAAGCTGCGCATCGAAGAGGCGGCCGCGCGCAAGCAGGCCCGCATCGACCGCGGTGAAGACGTGATTGTGGGTGTTAACAAGTACCGCACTGACGATGCCAGCGAGGTCGATGTACTGCAGATCGACAACGACGCCGTGCGTACATCCCAGCTGGCGCGTCTCGCCAGCGTGCGCGAGGGACGCGACGAAGGTGCTGTAGAGGACATCCTCGAACAGCTCTACCAGGCGGCGGTGAGTGGTGAAGGCAACCTGCTGGAAATGGCCATCGAGGCGACGCGCCGCCGCGCAACGGTAGGGGAGATCTCCTTTGCGCTGGAGCGTGAATACGGACGTTTCAATGCCCAGGCGCAAACTGTATCCGGCGTCTACGGCTCCGCGTTTCAGCACGATGAAAACTGGCAGGGTATCAGTATGGATATCGATGCATTTGTTGAGAAATACGGCCGCCGGCCGCGCATGCTGGTGTGCAAGATGGGCCAGGATGGCCACGATCGCGGCGCCAAGGTGGTCGCCACAGCGTTTGCCGACGTCGGCTTTGATATCGACCTCTCGCCGATGTTTTCCACCCCGGAAGAAGTGGCGCGTCAGGCCATTGAAAACGATGTGCACGTGGTGGGCGCCTCTTCGCTGGCCGCCGGGCACAAGACCCTGGTGCCGGCACTGGTCGAAGAACTGCGCAAGCAGGGCGCCGACGATATCGTGGTGATTGCTGGCGGTGTGATACCGCGTCAGGACTACGATTTCCTCTATGAAGCGGGCGTGAAGTGCATTTTCGGCCCCGGTACGCCTATTCCACAGTGCGCGCGCGAAGTGCTGGATGCGGTCAACGAGGCACAGGGCGACGCCTGACGCCATGACCGCTGTCGACCTGGAAGCTTTGCAGGCGGGCAATCGCCGCGCCCTGGCCAGAGCCATCACGCTGGTGGAAAGCTCGCTTGCGGCGCACCGCGAGAGCGCCCAGACCCTGCTTGAAACGCTGTTACCGAAAACCGGAAACAGCATTCGGGTGGGTATCTCCGGTGTGCCGGGGGTGGGTAAATCCACCTTTATCGAAGCGTTTGGCCTCTACCTCATCAGCCAGGGCAAGCGCGTAGCGGTGCTTGCGGTGGACCCCAGCTCGCCGCGCACCGGTGGCTCCATCCTCGGCGACAAAACCCGCATGGAGATGCTCTCGCGGCGCGAGGAGGCGTTTATCCGCCCCTCGCCGGCCGCGGGGGCGTTGGGCGGCGTGGCACAGAAAACCCGCGAAACCATGCTGCTCTGTGAGGCAGCTGGTTACGACGTCATTCTGGTGGAGACGGTGGGCGTAGGCCAATCTGAATACCAGGTCGCCGGCATGGTCGATTTTTTCATGGTATTGATGCTGCCCGGTGGCGGCGATGAGCTGCAGGGTATCAAGCGCGGTATCATGGAGCTGGCGGATGCGTTGGTGATCAACAAGGCCGACGGCGACAGCGAGCAGTTGGCAAAGCAGACCGGCCAGCACTATAACGCCGCCATGCACCTGTTGCGCCAGACCACGTTCTGGACGCCGCGGGTAATGACCTGCTCGGCCCTGAAGGATCGCAATATCGACGCGGTGTGGGGCATGCTGGTGGACTACTGGACCGAGGCCCGCAAGGCAAACGCGTTCAACGCCAAGCGCGCGCGCCAGAACCGCGACTGGATGCGCTCGCTGCTGAACAATCTTCTCTTGCAACGTTTGCAGCAGAACCCTCGCATACGCGCCCTGCTGCCTGAACTGGAACAGGCGGTGGAGGAGGGCACGACCACCCCTTACGCCGCGGCGCGACAGCTGATCGACCTGCTCTGATCCCAGCTGCTACTATGCCTTTGTGATTCTTCGCTGAGTGTGCCCGCATGCGCTTCCGGCCGCTGGAAAAACTGATCAATCTGCACGAAGGTTACCGGCGCGAATTTCGCATCGATGAGCTGGCGTTGCTGTTGGCGATGCAGGATGGCGAATTGTATTTGTTCGAGTCCCGCTGTCCGCACCGGGAGCACGCGCTCGATGTGGCGTCGATTGGCAATGGCGTAATCGAGTGCCCGCTTCACCGATACCGTTTTCGGCTGACGGACGGCGCGTTGTTGCAAGCCTCTGAAGAACCCTGCCGCGCACTGAAAACCTGGCCACTGGTCTACGAGGGCAATGAGGTCGGGTGCATGCTTCCCGATTGACGCCGTTTTCACCACAGCCTCCAAGGAATTGCCATGCCCCTGCTAGTCAACCTGCTGTGCTTTATTGCCCTCTGTTACCTGTTGTACCGGCTGCGCAGCCGAGGCTGGCCGCTCTCGCGGCAGATTCTCGCTGGCCTGGTGGCCGGTGGGCTCTACGGGCTGGCCCTGCAGTTCGCCTGGCCCGGGCACACCCAACTGCTCACCGACACGCTGCAGTGGACGGGTATTGTGGCGAGTGGCTATGTCAGCCTCCTGCGCATGATCATTATGCCACTGGTGCTGGTGATGATGGTGGCCGCGGTGCTGAAGATGCGTGCGGTGGCGGACCTGGGCAAAATCGGTGGTGCCGTGGTCGGCCTGTTGATAGCAACCACGATGATAGCGGCGGTGGTGGGCATTCTGGTCACCAGTGCCTTTGGCTTGAGTGCCGACAGCATTACGCAGGGCGCGCGCGAGTTTGCTTCCGCTGAAGCACTTGCGCAGCGCTATGAGACGGTTGCCGGGCTGGGGCTGCCCGACATGCTGGTCCGCTTTGTGCCCGCCAACGTTTTCTACGACCTCACGGAGGCGCGTCCCACATCCATTATCGCGGTGGTGATATTCGGCATCCTGTTTGGTATTGCGGCGCTACAGGTCGCGCGTACAGACCCGGAGCGCGGCGTCCAGATAGAGGGCTTCGTCGATACCACCCGGCTGATCGTGATGCGTCTGGTGCATATCGTGATGGCACTCACACCTTACGGAATTCTCGCGTTGATCGGCGGTGTCGTGGCGCGCTCTGACGCCGCGGATATCGTCAATCTGCTCGCATTTATCGCCGCCTCTTACCTCGCCATTGGCATCATGTTCGCCATTCATTCGCTGCTGCTGGGTGTGCACGGGGTTGGCCTGCGTCACTATTTTCGGTCGGTCTGGCCGGTGCTCGCGTTTGCCTTTACCTCGCGCAGTTCCGCCGCCAGCATTCCGCTCAATGTGGAAACCCAGGTGGAAAAGCTGCAGGTGGCCACGCCTATCGCCAATCTATCGGCCACGCTTGGGGCGACCATCGGGCAGAACGGCTGCGCGGGAATTTACCCTGCCATGCTGGCGGTGATGATCGCACCCTCCATGGGCATAGACCCGCTGGCCTGGGACTTTATGGCAGGCCTGGTAGGTGTTATCGCCATCAGTTCCTTCGGTGTGGCCGGTGTCGGCGGGGGCGCGACGTTTGCCGCACTGATTGTGCTGCCAGCCATGGGGTTTCCCGTCACAGTGGCCGCCGTGTTGATCTCCATTGAGCCGTTGATCGACATGGCGCGTACGGCGCTGAATGTGAACGGTGCCATGACTGCGGGTGTGGTGACGCAGCGCTGGCTCGGTGCTTCCGTTGCGCGTGATTAACGTGAGCGGGCCCGCGCTACCCGTGTGTTGCAGGCGGCGCCTGCATCGTTAAAGCGGCACGCTGCGAAACTCGATATGCGGCCCGCTGTGGCGCCACAACTCCTCGAAGAAATCACGGTAGCGTTCCGCGCGTGCCCGCGAGTCTGGTTCGCAGAATGCTGCCTTGTCGCTTTCTGCCGGTTTGCAGAGTACGCCGCTGCGGTCCGTCAGCACGAGGGTTTCGCCCTTCCAGTCAGGGTGTTCATTGAGCTGCTGCAGAATGATGGAGGAGGGGAGCCGGCGCGCCAGTGCCAGCAAGCGGTGGCCGCGCTGGATCATGGGTCGATAGTCGCTGACCAGAATGCGCACCCGTGACTGCGGGGCGCGTCGCGCGAGAGCACTCAGCGCGGTGGCAAGTTCGCTGTCATCAAAGACGCGGTGATCCAGGTCGTGGCTGAGAATGCAGATTTCACGTGATGCATTGCGACACAGGGCCACGGCCCAGCGGGCAAACGGTTCCGGGTAAGCAATGCCATTGCCGTAGACCTTGCCGAGGCCTGTATCACGGCGCATGGCAACGTGGGGTATGCCGGCCTCGGTAAAGGGCTCACCTTCGGGTACAAAGCCGGCGCGCGCGTAGAAGTCTGCGGCGTGCTGCTGCGCGTGCAGGTACACCGTCTCCAGGCCCTGCTCCCGCGCCGCGGTGATCAGCGCTTCCAGCACGGCGGCCCCGTAACCGCGGCCGCGCCGTGGGGCGAGCACGGCCATGCGCCCGATTTTGCCACCCGGCAGCAGGCGCCCACAGGCCACCGGCTCGCCCTGCAAAGTGCCCAGCACGTGTATGGCTTCGCCATCCTGGCCATCCCACTCGATATCGCGTGGCACGCCCTGCTCCAGGATGAATACCGTCTCGCGCAGCGCGCGCAGGGTATCCTGCTGCTGGTCCCAGGCGGCTGTGTGCACGACCAGCCCTTGCGTCGTTTCACTCGACATCCAATGCTCCCTGTTGCATCAGGAACTGTAGCACGGGCATCGTGTTCTCGCCGCCAGGCCAGTGCACTACATGGTCTGCACAGAGCCCGACCAGCCAGTCGCGCAGCGCTTCCGGCGCGGTGCAGCTTGCACCATTGGCAAACACCCGCAGGCCCTCTCTGTCGGTGTGCTGCCAGGCCACGCGGGCGTCCGGCGCCAGGCGCACCGCGTTGCCGTTCTGCACATGGGCGGCTAGCTGCTGCACTTCCTTCAACGCGAGGGGGTCGCTGTTGGACTCGGTCACCAGTTCGCCAAACCAGCTGTCCTCACGGGCGCTGGCCAGCAATGCCTGGATCTGCTCGCGCGCCCGCGCGCTGTCGGCGGCGGTAATTTCACCACACCGGCTGGCTGTTTCGCGCCCGGCATCCCGCATTAGCAGGTTGTCTGGCGTTCGCTCGAGTTGTGAATCAGTGAGGCGCGAAAGCAGGTCCGCCATGCGTGGCGCACGGAAACCGAGTGAGAAACAGGTGGACTCGCCGCGGGAAATGCCCCAGTGCGCAACCCCCGGTGGAATATAGAGTGCATCGCCACAGCGGAGGGTGTATTCAGCCTGGCAGTCGAAGTGTGCCAGTAATTTTAGGTCGTCATGCGCCAGCAGGGGCGTATCCGCGTTGCAGCGCTGACCGATCCGCCAGTTACGCTCGCCCTCACCCTGTAGCAGGAAGACGTCATACAGGTCGTAGTGGGGGCCGATGCCTCCGCCGTCCGTGGCGTAGCTCACCATGATATCGTCGAGGCGCCAGCGAGGTATGAAATCGGTCAGGCGCCGCAGTTCGGCGACCTCGTCCAGTAGTTGGTCGACACGCTGAATCAGCAGTGTCCAGGGGTGCGGGCGCTGAAAATCACGGGCGACAAACGGCCCGTGGTGCAGTTGCCAGCTGCTGGCATTGTCTGCGGCACCGTTGCACTCGGCGATACGGGACTCGACTTCATCCTCCATGGCCAGGCCAGCGAGTTCGTCGGCACTGACCGGCGGCACAAAGCCAGGGACGGCTGCGCGCAGCAGCAGTGGCTCGCGCTGCCAGTACCGGTCCAGAAACAGTGCCGGCTGCAGCCCCTGCACGGAGCGCTAGTCCTCGCGGATGGCGCGCGCCTGCGCCGCCGCGTTACCGGTGTACCCGGCGGGTGTCAGTGCCAGCAGGGACTCCTTGGCTGCTGCAGGAATCTCCAGAGCTGCAATGAATGTTTGCAGGGTCTCCCGGCTCATGTCCTGGCCGCGCGTCAGCTCCTTGAGTTTTTCGTAGGGCTTTTCGATACCGTAGCGGCGCATCACAGTCTGAATCGGCTCCGCGAGGACTTCCCAGCTCTGCTCAAGGTCCTCCGCCAGGCGCGCCTCGTTCAACTGCAGCTTGCCAATACCCTTGAGGCTCGCTTCGTAGGCAATCAGGCTGTAGCCAAAGCCCACGCCCATATTGCGCAGCACGGTGGAGTCGGTGAGGTCGCGCTGCCAGCGGCTGATGGGGAGTTTGCTGGCCAGATGCTGGAACACCGCGTTGGCGAGCCCCAGGTTGCCTTCGGAGTTTTCAAAATCTATCGGGTTGACCTTGTGCGGCATGGTGGAAGAGCCCACCTCGCCGGCCACCGTGCGCTGGCGGAAGTAGCCGAGGGAAATATAGCCCCACAGGTCCCGATCCAGGTCGATCAGCACTGTATTGAAACGCGCCATGGCGTCGAACAGTTCTGCCATGTAGTCGTGTGGCTCGATTTGCGTGGTATAGGCATTCCAGCCCAGCCCCAGACCGGTGACAAACGCCTCCGCATTGGCTTGCCAGTCCACCTCGGGGTAGGCGCTCAGGTGGGCGTTGTAGTTGCCCACTGCACCGTTGATCTTGCCCAGGTAACCTGCTGCTTCGAGTTGCGCGAGCTGGCGTCGCAGGCGCGCGACGACATTGGCGATTTCCTTGCCCATGGTGGTAGGGCTCGCGGTCTGGCCGTGGGTGCGGGAGAGCATCGGGGTATCGGCATGGGCAACTGCCAGTTCACTCAAGGCCACCAGCAGCCGCTGCATGGTCGGCAACAATACATCCTGCATGCCATCGCGCAGCATCAACGCGTGGGAGAGGTTGTTGATGTCCTCGGAGGTGCAGGCAAAGTGCACGAATTCAGCAATGTGCTCCAACTCCGCGTTGCCGGCAAAGCGCTCCTTGATGAAATACTCAACCGCCTTGACGTCGTGGTTGGTGGTGGCCTCAATGGCCTTGATGCGCTGTGCATCTGCTTCGCTGAAGTCACGGGCGATGGTGTCCAGCGCGGCGCTGGCCTGCTCTGACAGCGCGGGTACCTCGGTGACAGCGGCAAGTTGTGCGAGCTGCTGCAACCAGCGCACCTCCACCAGTACGCGCCGTTTGATCAGGCCGAATTCGCTGAACACGCTGCGCAGGGTTGCGGTGCGTGCACCGTAGCGGCCATCGATGGGCGATACGGCGGTGAGGGCGGTGAGTTCCATGTTTTACTCCGGAGAATCGGTCGGGTGGTGCGCCACGCCCAGCTGGCGTGACAGTTCATGGGCGCGCCGCCCGATACTGCGTCGCTGTAGCAACAGCTTCCAACGCCGGCCACCGAGTTGGCGCCACAAGTGGGTGGAGCGTATGCCCGCCAGTAACAGGGCGCGGATGGTGTCGGCATTCTGGCGGTTCTGCAGGTGTTGCGCGTTGCCATTTACCTTGATGCGAAACTTCAGCGTGCTCAGCGTATCCTGGTACACACCGGACACACTGTGGCAAATGTCGTTCACGTTGCCGGCGAAATGCTCGGCGCGAAAGCTGGTGTGCTGCAGTCGGGAGTGCACGACCCGCATCATTGCGGGGTCCGCAGCGAACTTGCGTTCCAGGTACAGCAGGTTGAATACATAGCGCACCATGTCCCGCAGTTCCTGCGGCTGTTGGTTGTGCAGCACCATGGCCAGCGTATCCAGTCCCAGTTTGACACCACCCAGGCCACCGTAGATGTCATCCACTGCTTCACTGTCGAACACAAACAGGCTGTTGAGCGAGGCCTGCAGGAATTCCGGTGGGCAGCTCCCCGTGCGTGATACCTGATCCACCAGACGCGCGGCCTGGGCAACGCCGGCGAGGGCGATGGTCTGCTGGTCCAGTAGCGGCACCGGGTGTGCGTCAGGTTCAGTTGGTGCGTTCAATGACACCCCCTCCCAGACAGCGCTCGCCGTCATAGAGCACCACGGACTGGCCGGGGGTAACGGCTCGCTGTGGCGCATCAAACTCGACCCGGAAACCGCCGGCGGTGGGGCTGACACGACAGGCCTGGTCGGCCTGGCGGTAGCGCACCTTGGCGGTACAGCGCAGGGGAAATTCCGGCGCTTCGCCGGTAATCCAGAAAATGGCGCCAGCCTGCAGGCTGTTGCTGAACAGGGCGGGGTGGTTGTTGCCTTGTGCCACGCGCAGAATGTTGTGCTCGAGGTCCTTGCCGACAACGTACCAGGGCGCATCGCCGTGGTCGGCGAGGCCGCCAATACCCAGCCCCTGGCGCTGGCCTATGGTGTGATACATGAGGCCCTGATGCCGGCCCAGCACCTCGTCGTCCAGGCTGTAGATGTCGCCGGGCTGCGCGGGCAGGTATTGCTGCAGGAAATCCTTGAAACGGCGTTCGCCGATAAAACAGATGCCAGTGGAGTCTTTTTTGTCCGAGGTGACCAGTGCGTGGCGCGCCGCGATGGCCCGCACCTCGGGTTTGGCTATCTCACCGACGGGGAACAGCGTTTGGGCCAGCTCGCGGTGGCCCACGGCGTGCAGGAAATAGCTCTGGTCCTTGTTGTCATCCAGCCCCCGCAACAGCGTGGCTTTGCCTTGTGTTTCGCCGCGGCGCGCGTAGTGCCCGGTGGCAATGCAATCGGCTCCCAGCAGCAGGGCGTAGTCGAGGAAGGCGCGGAACTTGATTTCGCGGTTACAGAGGATGTCGGGATTGGGTGTGCGCCCGGCCTGGTACTCGGCGAGGAAGTGCTCAAACACGTTGTCCCAGTACTCGGCGGCAAAGTTGGCGCCGTGCAGGCGAATGTCCAGCGCATCGGCCACGGCCTGCGCGTCTGCGAAATCCGCCTTGGCCGTGCAGTACTCGGTACCGTCGTCCTCGTCCCAGTTCTTCATGAACAGGCCTTCCACCTGATACCCCTGCTCGCGCAACAACAGTGCGGCGACGGAAGAGTCCACGCCACCTGACATGCCGACGATTACCTTGGTCGATGCGTTGAGGCTCATGCTGGTGAAATCAGGTCCAGAGGATAGCAAATGCCGCTGCGGTGCTGCTCAATGGCGGCGATTACCAGCGGGCTGCGCATTCTAGCAGAACTGGCGAGGATTTCCTCGTAGTGCAGCCAGTGTACCGCCAGGATGTCGGGATCAAGCTCTGCGCTGTTCAGCCGTTCCCGTGGCTGCGCACAAAAGGTGGTGCGATAGTAGGTCACCCCATTGCCCGCCGCGACATAGCGCGCCAGGCCCAGTATGCCCTGTAATTCTACGCTCCACCCCGTTTCTTCGCGGGTCTCGCGCAGCGCGGCCTGAAACAGTGTTTCGCCCGCCTCAAGGTGCCCCGCGGGCTGATTGAACACACGCCGGCCGCTGGTTTTGTCGCGCTCTTCTACCATGAGGTAACGTCCCTCATTGAACACCACCGTGGCCACGGTAACGTGGGGAAACCATTCGCTCATGGTTTTTGCCTCCTGCGGCGGTTTCGGTCGCCGCCGGTTTTTGCCCCGCTGCGTTTGCGGGGCGGGTGCACGGTCAGCCTGCGGTGGGCGCCAGGTGACAGGCCCTCCAGTGTCCAGTCACCAATGGCCACGCGAATCAGGCGCAGTGTTGGCAGCCCTACTGCCGCGGTCATACGGCGGATCTGGCGGTTGCGCCCTTCGCGGATACTGATTTCCAGCCAGCTGTCGGCGACGGTCAGGCGCATACGCACAGGCGGGTCCCTTGGCCAGAGGGTAGTGGGCGGCTCCATGGCGCGCACACGCGCGGGCAGGGTGGGGCCGTCGCGCAACGTGACGCCGGCCTGCAGTGCGGCAATCTGCTCCTGGTTGGGTCGGCCTTCAACCTGGGCCCAGTAGGTTTTCCAGAGTTTGTGTCGTGGGTGGGTAATCTGTTGCTGCAGCGCGCCGTCGTCGGTGAGTAGCAGCAGGCCCTCGGAGTCGTAGTCCAGGCGCCCCGCAACGCGGAAGGCCGGCGCCTGCAGGTGGTCGGCCAGGGTGGCACGGCGCGGGCGCGCAGCGTTGCCAGCGGTTGTCGTTGCGGCGCTCTCAGCACTCCCGGGTTGGTCACCGCGGTCGCTGAACTGGCTCAGTACCTGAAAGGGCTTGTTGAAAAGAATTACCGTGGCCATCGTGGCTCCGCAGCGGGAAAAAACTGCTCCCCGGTTCAAGAGAAAGGGCGGGAAAGCTGATACACTAAGTGCCGTTTTAACGGGGGCTTCTACAAGGATACCGCACCCCGAGACTCAATGGACCCACAGCGACGGAGAACAATCTATGGGCTACAAGCACATCAAGGTGCCGACGACCGGCGAAAAAATCACGGTCAACGACGATTTCAGCCTGAACGTCCCCAACCACCCGATCATCCCCTACATCGAGGGTGACGGCATTGGTGTCGATATCAGCCCGGTCATGATCAACGTGGTCGACGCCGCTGTCGAGAAAGCCTACGGTGGCAGCAAGAAGATCTCCTGGATGGAGATCTACACCGGCGAGAAAGCCGCTGAACTGTACGATGGCGACTGGTTCCCCGAGGAAACACTGCAGGCCATCAAGGAGTACTCGGTCGGTATCAAGGGTCCCCTGACCACACCGGTCGGTGGCGGCTTCCGCTCCCTGAACGTGGCACTGCGCCAGGAGCTTGATCTGTACACCTGCCTGCGCCCGGTGCGCTGGTTTGAGGGCGTGCCTTCCCCGGTGAAAGATCCCGGCGCCTGCAACATGGTGATCTTCCGCGAAAACTCTGAAGACATCTACGCCGGTATTGAATACAAGGCGGGCTCCGACGAGGCGAACAAGGTTGTCGATTTCATCATCAACGAGATGGGCGCGACCAAGATCCGCTTCCCGCAGAATGTGGGTATCGGCATCAAGCCTGTTTCCGAGGAAGGCACCAAGCGTCTGGTGCGCAAGGCCATCCAGTACGCTATTGACCAGGATCTGCCGTCGGTGACGCTGGTACACAAGGGCAACATCATGAAGTTCACGGAAGGTGCCTTCCGTGATTGGGGCTATGAGCTGGCCCAGCAGGAGTTTGGCGGTGAACTGCTGGATGGCGGCCCCTGGGTCACGATCAAGAACCCCAACACGGGCAAGGACATCGTCATCAAGGATGTGATCGCAGACGCGATGCTGCAGCAGATTCTCACGCGTCCGAAAGACTACAGCGTGGTGGCAACCCTCAACCTGAACGGCGACTACCTGTCGGACGCCCTGGCGGCCCAGGTAGGCGGTATCGGCATTGCGCCGGGCGCCAACCTGTCCGACACCATAGCCCTGTTCGAGGCCACTCACGGTACGGCGCCAAAATATGCCGGCCAGGACAAGGTCAACCCGGGCTCGCTGATCCTCTCAGCCGAGATGATGCTGCGCCATATGGGCTGGAACGAGGCCGCGGACCTGATCATCAACGGCATGAACGGCGCCATCCAGAAAGGCACGGTCACCTATGACTTTGAACGCCTCATGGAAGGTGCAACGCTGGTTAGCTGCTCCGAATTCGGTCAGAAGCTGATCGACAACATGTAAGCCTGTTACGCAGGCTTGTCGGGAAGGGCCCGTGGCAGCACGGGCCCTTTTTTGTGGGCGGCGTTTGGCGGCGAAAAACCGGCAGGGGTTGAATTGACTTATAATGGGCCAATATCCACTATCTATGACAGGAAAGATGTGTGAGAGGAAAGGCGTGAACGAGGGTATTCGGGCCGGTGAGTGGCGCATGTCCGACGAGGAGCAAGGCGATCGGGAAGGTGGCCTCGCGCTGCAGGACGCCAAGCCGGAGCTCAAGAAGCCGCCGCTGTTCAAAGTGGTCTTGCTGAATGACGACTACACCCCCATGGAGTTCGTGGTCGAGGTGCTTGAGGTATTTTTTCGCATGAACCGCGAGCAGGCCACGCATGTGATGTTGACAGTCCATACCAAGGGTAAGGGCGTATGTGGGGTATACACCCGGGATATTGCTGAAACCAAGGCGGCCCAGGTCAATCAGTACGCGCGTGACAATCAACACCCGCTGTTGTGCGAAATCGAGGCATCGGAGGGCGAATAGCCCGGGAGTGGTAAAGTATGCTGAGCAAGGATCTGGAGTTGACCCTCAACGAGGCCTTTCGCGAGGCCCGGGGCAAGCGCCACGAGTTCATGACAGTCGAGCATCTGCTGCTCGCACTGCTGGACAATAACGACGCCATTCGCGTACTCAAGGCCTGCGGCGCAGAAATCAACGCCCTGCGCGGAGATCTCATGGAATTCGTGGACGCGACCACGCCGCTGATCCCCGAAGACAGTGATGACCGGGAAACGCAGCCTACCCTGGGGTTCCAGCGGGTACTGCAGCGCGCCGTGTTTCACGTACAATCCTCCGGCCGCAGCGAAGTCACCGGCGCCAACGTGCTGGTGGCCATTTTCAGTGAGCAGGAAAGCCAGGCGGTGTACTTCCTCAAGACGCAGAGCATCGCGCGTCTTGATGTCGTGAACTTCATTACCCACGGTATTTCCCGCGTGCCCGAAGACGGGGAGAGTGGGGCCGCTGGCGAGCAAGCCAGCGACAGTGCGACGGCGGAAGAGGCCGAAGAAAGCCCGCTGGATACCTATTCCACCAACCTCAACGAGGAGGCGCGTGCCGGCCGTATCGACCCGCTGATTGGTCGTATGCCGGAGGTGGAACGGGTCGCGCAAATTCTCGCGCGACGACGCAAGAACAACCCACTGCTGGTGGGAGAGTCCGGTGTGGGCAAGACGGCGATTGCCGAGGGCCTGGCGAAAATGATCGTCGATGGCGATGTGCCGGATATGCTCAAGGACAGCGTGGTGTACTCGCTGGACCTGGGCGCATTGCTGGCGGGCACCAAGTACCGCGGTGATTTCGAAAAACGCTTCAAGGGCCTCCTGGCCAACCTGAAGAAGCGTGAGGGAGCGATTCTTTTCATCGACGAGATTCACACCATCATCGGCGCCGGTGCGGCGTCCGGCGGTGTCATGGATGCCAGCAACCTGCTCAAGCCGCTGCTTACCTCCGGGAAAATGCGCTGTATCGGCAGCACGACTTTCCAGGAGTACCGCGGCATTTTCGACAAGGACAAGGCGCTCAGCCGGCGCTTCCAGAAGATCGATGTGCTGGAGCCATCCCCCGACGACGCGTATCTCATCCTCAAGGGGTTGAAGTCGCGTTTCGAGGAACACCATGGCCTTCGCTACACGAACAAGGCGCTGCGCGTGGCCACCGACCTCTCTGCGCGCTACATCACGGACCGCTTTCTGCCCGACAAGGCCATCGATGTCATCGACGAGGCGGGTGCCTATCAGCAGCTGCAGCCACCCTCCAAGCGCAAGAAAGTGGTTGGCGTGGCCGATATTGAAGCGGTGATCGCCAAGATTGCGCGTATCCCGCCGAAATCCGTGAGCTCGGATGATCGTGAAACGCTGCAGAAGCTCGAACAGAACCTGCAAATGGTGGTGTTCGGCCAGACGGCGGCGATCAGCAGCCTGGCCACCTCCATCAAGCTGGCGCGGGCGGGCCTGCGCTCCGGGGACAAGCCTATCGGTTCCTTCCTCCTTGCCGGCCCCACCGGGGTGGGCAAAACCGAGGTGACCAAGCAGCTGGCGCGGCAACTCGGGCTGGAGCTGATTCGGTTCGACATGTCCGAGTACATGGAACGGCACACGGTGTCGCGGCTGATTGGTGCACCGCCGGGCTATGTCGGCTTTGATCAGGGCGGTTTGCTCACCGATGCAGTGACCAAGCACCCACACGCCGTGATTTTGCTCGATGAGATCGAAAAGGCCCATCCCGAGGTGTTCAACCTGTTATTGCAGGTGATGGACCACGGTACGCTCACCGACAACAACGGTCGCAAGGCGGATTTTCGCAACGTGATTCTGGTGATGACCACCAACGCGGGGGCCGAGAGCATCAGTCGTCGCACCATCGGTTTTACCACCCAGGACCACAGTACGGACGCGATGGAAGCGATCAACCGCATGTTCACCCCCGAATTCCGCAATAGGCTGGACAGCATTGTGCAGTTCGAGCCGTTGGGTGAAGACGTTATCCTCACGGTTGTCGACAAGTTCCTCACCGAGCTGCAGGGCCAGCTGGACGAGAAGCGCGTGACACTGGATGTGGACGAGGACGCTCGCCTGTGGCTGGTGGAGAAGGGTTACGACCGCAATATGGGTGCTCGACCCATGGCGCGCGTGATTCAGGAATACATCAAGAAGCCGCTAGCGGAGCTGGTGCTGTTTGGCGCTCTGGCACAGGGCGGCGGCGTTGCACAGGTGCGGCTTAACCCGGCGCGAGATGGCCTGGAAGTGCGGGTAGAGGAAACGGAGGCTGAACCCGCCTGAGGCGGAGGTCGCGCTCTGATGATGCCGCGGCTTCGGCCGCGGTATCAACGCTCGCGGTAAGTAATACGGCCTTTGGTGAGGTCGTAGGGAGTGAGTTCCACGCGAACTTTATCGCCGGTGAGGATGCGAATGTAGTTCTTGCGCATTTTGCCTGAGATGTGGGCAGTTACAACGTGGCCGTTTTCGAGTTTTACGCGAAACGTTGTATTGGGCAGGGTATCGATAACCTCACCTTCCATCTCGATCTGGTCTTCTTTTGCCATGCGGCGGCAGTCCCTCGTAAAATCAGGGGCGCATTTTGCACTAAAGCCGCCGCATGTACCAGTTCAATATGCGGCAAAACTGCCGCTCAGTTACCGAACAGCTTGCCGAATGCCTTGCCGATTTCCTTGGTGGCGTTTTCCAGGCTGTCTTCTGCGGGGGCACCTTCTTCGCTCGGCGCCTCCTTGGCGTTGCCGCCGAAAATACCGGACATGATGCCGCCCATGCCACCTTCCTCGGAGCCATTACCGCCACCGAACAGGCCGCCGAGCGCGGAGAGGTCGGTGGGCTCTGCCGGCAGCGTGAAGCGCGTGGGATCAATGCTATCGGTCGTGATGCTGGCCACTCGCATATCCTGACCGTAGCGCAATACACCGAGCTCCTTGTCGTTCAGTCGGGTTTGCAACAGGTTGGCGGCGTCTTTCTGATCCACCATATCACCGACTCGTGAAGCCATGCGATGCATGGCATCGCGGAAGCCGACGGCCCTCGGGTCGGGCGAGAGCACCAGTTCTGCCTGCTGTGTCTGGCCATTGTGGTCGACGAAGTTGAGGGTATACACCTCACCTTCGATGCCGGCTACCGTCTCCTTGCGACCGGTTGCCTCCAGTTTGTCGACGCGAGCTTCTGCCAGGTCCGGCACCGCGGCTTGTGCCATGCCACCAAACATGGACATGGCCTGCTGTACATCAATCACCATGATCTGGCCATCGTTGTTGGTAACGACATACAGGCTCTGCTCGTTGGCCAGCATATAGCTGCCCTGCTCCTGCGCTACATTGACCCGCAGCTGGTTACCCTGGTATTCAAAAGACATGCGGTTGCCTTCAGCATCAATGACCTCAGCGGTGTCCGCGTGGCCGGGTGCTGTATGCAGCCCCAGCGTGAGAAGCAATGCCGTGTACAGGGTTTTCTGGTTCAGTGCCATTGTGATCTTGCTCCGTGTGGAAAGGTGATCTATCGCTTAACCAGCACACAGTATTGACGCTCTTTGCGCGGATTTCCAGCGCCGCGTGCATGCCACAGGCAGTTGCCTGTTGATGGTGGCGCGCTTAGCCCTTGCGTATCTCCTGGTAGGCCGCAAGCGCCGCCTCACGCGCTTCACGGTGATCGACAATGGGTTGCGGATAGTCGCTGCCCAGGGACACCCCGGCTTCCTCCAGCACGGCCGCGGGAGCCTCCCAGGGCCGATGCAGATAGCGGTCGGGCAGGGCGGCGAGCTCCGGCACCCAACGGCGTACGTAAACGCCGTCAGCGTCGAATTTCTGGCCTTGGGTGACCGGATTGAAAATGCGGAAGTACGGTGCGGCGTCAGCGCCGCTGCCCGCTGCCCACTGCCAGCTCGCGGTATTGCTGGCGGGGTCGGCGTCGACCAGGGTGTCCCAGAACCAGCGCTCGCCGGTACGCCAGTGAGTGAGCAGGTGCTTGGTCAAAAACGATGCGGTAACCATACGCATGCGGTTGTGCATGTACCCGGTGTGCCAGAGCTCGCGCATCCCGGCATCCACCACCGGGTAACCGGTTTGCCCCTGTTGCCAGGCGCGTAGCAGGGTTTTGTTGCCGAGCCAGGGAAAGTCCTGGAACTGCGACTTGAAGGGTGCGTGTTCGATGCTGGGAAAGTGAAACAGCAGGTGGTAGGAGAACTCACGCCAGCCCAGTTCGGCGAGGAATTTGTTGATCTGTTCCTCCAGGGCTGGCTGTTGCTGCAAGGTGGCGCGTGCGGTGTGCCAGACCTGGCGTGGCGATATGTCACCAAACCGCAGATGCGGTGACAGGCGCGATGTCGCCTCCTCAGCCGGGTGGTCGCGGCCACTGGCGTAATGTTGCACACGGTCCTGCAGAAAGCGCTGTAATGCGTTTCGGGCGCCTTCTGAGCCCGGTGTCCACAGCGTCGGCCAGTGGGCGGCCCAGTCGGGTTTGGTCGGTGTGAGTTCGAGTTCCTGCAGCGCCAAACCCTGCGCCAGTGGCTCCGCCCAGGTTGTGTCGGAGGGCAGCGGCACGGGCTGCGCCGGCGCTTCGGCACGGCAGCAATGACGCCAGAAGGGGGTAAAGACCTTGAACGGGGTGCCGGATTGATTCTCGATATGCTCGGGCTCGTGCAGTAATGCGCCCGGGTAGCGTTTGAAGGTAACGCCCAGCGCATCGCAGGTGTCGCGCAGCTGAGCCTCCAGAGCGACCTCCCAGGGGCTGTAGGCGCGGCTGCTGTGCACGGCGCTGATGTCGCGGCTGCCGAGCAATTCCCGCAGGCAGGCCACACTGTCCCCGCGCAGCAGGTTCAACTGGCCGCCGGCCTGCGCTATTTCCTCGCCGAGTGCCTGCAAGCTGTGGTGAAGCCACCAGCGACTGGCCCCGCCCGGGGCGCGATCACCGGCAGCGGCATCATCGAGAATATACAGCGGCAGCACGCTTCCGGCGCGGCTTGCCGCCGCCAGTCCCGGCAGGTCGGTGAGGCGCAGGTCGTTGCGAAAAAGATAAACTGTGGTGGCCATGTCGTCGGATCCAGATGTCTGTGCAGCACGGCCTGCAGGTGGGCTGCAGGGTCATGTGTTGGCGCTGAATGTGCCTGTAATTGCAGCGTCCAGCAAGGTTTCACAGGGCGTTGAAAGTTTGAGTGTAGCGAGTGCGTCCGCCCGGGTCAGCCCGGGATTGATGATCAGCAGCGCTTTGTTCTGCTCCCGCGCTTTGCGACAGAAGCGAAAGCCCGAGTACACCTGCAGGGACGAGCCGATGACCAGCAGCGCATCCGCCGCAGCGAGTGCCTCATTGGCCCGCAGCACGCGTTCAGTGGGCACATTGCCGCCAAAAAACACCACATCGGGCATGAGAACATCGCCGCACGCTTCGCAGGGGGGTACCTGAGTGTCCGTCGCCAGGGCATCCGGGAGGGCCATGTCACCGTCGGGCCGCTGCGCGCTGGCTTGCGGGCGTGTGGCCAGCTGTGGGTTGGCGCGGGCGAGGCGTTGTTGCATCACTTCGCGGTCGATGAACGCCGCACAGCCCAGACACTGCACGCGGTCCAGGCGTCCGTGCAGGTCGACCACCGCACGGCTGCCGGCCCGTTGATGCAGGCGATCAACATTCTGCGTGATCACCAGGCTCACCACGCCCTGCTGCTCAAGCGTGGCGAGCGCCCGGTGAGCCACGTTGCTGCGCGCGTCTCGTACGGCGGGCCAGCCAAACCAGCTGCGCGTCCAGTAGCGCTGACGGACCGCGGCGCTCTGCAGGAAATCACGGTGCTGGATGGGCGCGCTGTAGAGCCAGCGCCCAGCTGCGTCGCGGTAGGTAGCGATGCCAGAGCTGGCACTGATGCCCGCGCCAGTCAGCGCCACCACTTTCGGGTGGCGGGCAAGAAACGCCTGTAACTGTTGCAGTTCCTGCTCAGTATTGCTCATCATGCTGGTCACAGCTGTGTATTCACATTGTCCAACGGGGTACTGACGGTCCAGTCGACAGTATTCTGATGTGTCACGAGGGGAGAGCGTCGATTATGCATATTCTGATGACGGGCGGTACCGGATTTGTGGGCGAAGCACTCCTGCAGCACTGGTTGGCGGCGGGTCACGACGTCACGGTGCTCAGCCGCACGGCACACGGCGACAGGGAGCACTGCCGCTACGTGACGACGCTGGAGGCCGTGTCGTCCACATCGGGGCCGCAGGCTGTGGTGAATCTCGCTGGAGCCTCCCTCGCCGGCAAACGCTGGAATACCGCCTACAAGCAAGAGCTGCTCGAATCCCGGGTGGCGGGCACGCGGGCACTGACTGACTGGATGTGTAGCCTGGCGGAGCCGCCGCAGGTGCTGCTGAGCGCCTCGGCTATCGGGTTTTACGGCCCGCGTGGCAATGAGGCTGTTGATGAGGGATCCGCGCCGGGGAGCGGTTTCGCCAGCGAGCTGTGTCGCGCCTGGGAGGAACAGGCGCTGGCTGCGGTTGCCGCCGGCGTTCGGGTGTGTCTGCTGCGCCTGGGGGTCGTTCTGGATGCCAGCGGTGGCGCGTTCACGCAAATGGCGCAGCCGTTCCGGCTCGGCATTGCAAGCTGGCCGGGAAGTGGCAGGCAATACCTGAGTTGGGTGCATCGCGCGGACGTTGTCGCCGCTTTCGATCACCTGCTGCAGCACGAGGAGTTTTCCGGCGCGGTCAATGTCACAGCGCCGCAACCCGTCACCCAGCGAGAATTCTGCCGCGCCATGCGCGCGCACTTCACCACGTTGCCCGGAATGCCTGTACCCGCGCCAATCATGCGTCTGCTGCTCGGGGAAATGGCTGACGAGCTGTTGCTCACCGGTCAGCGGGTGGTACCACAGCGGCTGGAGGACGCCGGTTTCCTCTGGCAGTATGCCGACATAGGCAGTGCACTCAAAGCCATCCTGGAACCTCACGCCGGCGACAGAGTGCCGTGATCGCTGGCGGCCTTGCGCACCACGCTGTTCCGGCTGAGCTTGTCCAGTGCGGACTTTTCCAGTTGACGCACCCACTCGCGGCTCACACGCAGCTTGTCGGCGACTTCCGCCCGCGTTAGTGGCGGCCCGTCGTGTAGACCCCAGCGGGCGATAACCACCTGCTTTTCCGCCGGATCGAGGTGCTCGATCTCCTGCAGCAGGCAGCGCTGCAGGGAGGCCGACTCAGCGCGCGCATCAATATCGTCAAAGGGTCCACCGGGCATACTGTCAAGCAGCGATTCGTCGTCGTCATCGAACTGTGGCTGGTCCAGTGAGATGGCCATGTTGCGAAGCTGGCGCAACTCGCGCGCCTTGTCGGTGGCGATACCAGCCGCTGAGGCCAGCGCTTCCTCGCTCGGCTCCTCGCCGCTGCTGCTCCAGAGTGCGTTGCGCTCCCGATAGAGTTTGCCCACTTGCTCACGCACGTGGGTCGGGTAGCGGATCAGCGCGGCCGAGTCGCTGATGTAACGACGTACTGCCTGGGAAATCCAGTTATAGCAGTAGGTGCTGAATCGGTAGCCCTTGGCTGCCTCAAACTTCTCCGCGGCCCTGATCAAACCCAGTGTGCCCTCCTGGATCAGGTCGCGGTAGGGGGCGCCTTTACCGCGTGCCTTGCCGGCGATGGAGTACACCAGGCGCAGGTTGTGCAGGGTGAGCGTGTCGCGCGCCTGATTGAAGCGCGACAGTGCCAGCGATAGTGCCTTCAGCTGCGTGGATTCCAGTCGGTAGCGCTTGGTCGCCGGCGTGCGACCCTCCGTGGTGGTCTGCCACGCGTGCAAAGCATCGGCGACGCGGCACTTCACGGCTTGTGCGTTCGCCCTGGCCAGTGCACCAGCCATGCCAACGACGAGGCTTGCCGGCAGCGCCATTTCACGGATGGTCTCTTGGGCGGTTTCGAGGTCGCCGGCCGACAGGGCACCTGCCAGCAGTATTACGGCACCAGCCTCGTCCCCACCGCTCAAATAACTGACCAGTTCGCGACGCAGCAGGAAGTGATGGTCGCGGTTGGCGAAATTGGCGACCTCCGGGGGTTCATGCTGGATACGGGCCAGCAAGTCCTGCAGGAAATGGCGGCCGCCTGCACTGTGGACAAACAGGCTGCCCAGGTCGTCCACGGCGCGCCACTTGCTGGCGTCGATATCGCGCTCCTGTTCGGCGCTCAAGAGCGGATAGCGGCGGGCCTCTGCGAACAGCCGCTCAAGCTCGCGATCGTCGGTTTCGGTCTTCCAGTTATCCACGTGATCACTCCTCTCGGTTTGTGCTGTATACGCTGCACCGCGACAGTTGGACAAGAAATCCGGACAGTTGTCCAGAAAACATGCAGACATAACCTCGACAATGCATCCAGAGTGCGATGTACAGCGTAACAAGCAGTGAGCGCATCAAGCACACAGCGTAATTGAGGCAAGTGATATGAACGCAGCGGTAATGGAACCTCGGCCCCTCTACGGCATTGGTACAGTGGCCCGGCTTACCGGGCTCAAGCCCGACACGCTCCGTGTTTGGGAGCGACGTTATGGCCTGGGGGCCAGCCACAAGACGACCACCGGCCGTCGCCAGTACACGCAGGCAGATCTCGAGCATTTGCAGTTGGTAGCGGCGCTGGTCAACAGCGGCTCACGTATTGGCGAAATCGCCTCTAACGAGCGCAAGACACTTGAAATGTTGCTGCGGGGCCGCGGCAAAGGGGGACGCGGCTCAATGCCGGCCCCGAAACCACGGGTTGTTTTTGTTGGCGGCCAGCTCTGCGAATGGCTCGACGAGCATCAGGGCTGCCTCGCCGGTGTCGACGCACTGTTGGTGCGGCTCCCGCTGAACCAGATTACCGCGAAGGAATGCGAAGAAATCGGCAAGGCCGACAGCCTGGTGGTGGAGTGCGCCAACCTCACAGGCGCCCAGACGCGCCAGCTGGGGGATCTTATCCGTAATCTGGAAGTAGAAAAGGCGCTGGTGACGTATCAGTTTGCCAGCGAACGTTGGTTACAGGCCCTCGAACAGCAGAATATCGCCGCGACCACATTTCCGCCCGACCCGGCGTATCTCGCGTTCGAGCTTGCGCGCAGCGTTGCCGACAAGACGACCAGCCTGGGCGACACCAATCTCGGGGAACTGATGACCGCCAAGCCGCGGCAGTTCAATGATCTGCAGCTCAGCGCGGCGCGGCAGCTGAAGAGCACGCTCGATTGTGAATGCCCCCGACACATCGCCGACCTTATTCGCTCTCTGGCACACTTTGAGGAGTATTCGTCTAACTGTTCGGTGGATAACTGGAGTGACGCTGCGGTGCACGCCTGTATCTACGCTTACACCTGTCAGGCACGCTGGCTGATGGAGCGTGCACTGCAGGCGGTACTGGAGGACCGCGGTGAGGAGTATCAAGCACTGATGCGCGAGGTCAGCAGTGGCCGGATGGGGGATGCGGCGTAACAGCGTTTGCGCCTGCGCTACCCCTGTCGACGCGCAGCAGCCTCGCCGAGCAGGATAGCGCGCCAGTGAGGGCTTTCCCGCACCGACCAGGCCCACAACATGATGGGCGCAACCGTAGGCACGATGAGGGTGCTGAACTGGAAGAGCAGGGCGATGGCGTTGGCGGGGGGCAGCGGGTTTGCGGAGGCCGTCCAGAGCAGGTCGCCACCCAGACCCAGCATGAGGTTCTTCAGCGTGACTGCCATCACGCCGACGAACATCAGCAACCACAGCACCAGTAAACCGCGGGCGAAACGTTCCAGCGAGCCCTCGATGCGGCTGGCGAAGTGGAGTGCGGCGTAGAACGGTATCGAATAGGAGAGGATGCGGGTGTTCAGTGGAAACGCCAGCTGATATTCCGCCTGCTCAAGGGGCACCACGCTTTGCCCGGCTTCCCCGAACAGCGTGAACACCATCAACTGGTGCCGATCGATTACCACCGATTGCACAACCTCTGGTAGTGCCCAGGGCAAGGCGACTTGCGCCAACCACAGGGCCGGCGCCGAGGGCAGGGCGCCCAGCGCGTACCACAGGCCGAAAAAGGGAATCATCAACAGCAGCACAAAGCCGATGAAGCGGTACAGTGTCATGCGGTGACGCCCTGCGGTCGCCGCTCGAGAAGGCGCAGGTAAAGAATGAAGACGATGAGCACATCCAGCATGATGAACACGGGCCACAGGTAAAGGTGTGTCCAGTTGAAAATATCCAGGTTCCACTGCCCCAGGTAGAACAGGCTGATGATGCGGACAATGTTCAGCACCTGAATCGTCAGGAAACCCGCGAGAATCGCCAGCAGGCGGTAACGCCACGGCGCGGGGTAGGCCAGTACGCCCGCAATTAATACAATCGCGGCTTCCACGCCATTACAGCCCGACTCAATGGATACCGCAAAGCCGTTCACGCTGTGCGCGATGACCCGCCCGTAGGCAATCACATCGCTGTCGAAGGGGGTAATTAACGCGGCACTGAGTGTTGCCAGGGAAGCGGTGAAAGGCTGCACAACAGCGGCCTGCACGGGGGCCAGCATTTCCAGGGTAAACAGTGCGACCAGCACCACGAGGAATATCAGAATAAATTTGCTCATGCGGGTGCTATTATCGGCTGTTACTGGCTGTGCATTTGACAGCAGGATAGCATAGAGGAGTGTTGAAGTGTCGCCGACCGCGCGCAATACAGGGATTGTCCTGACCCTGGGCATGCTGGTTTTCAGCAGTTGGATGTACCTGCAAACGGGCGATTGGGTTGCCCTGGTGTTTGCCGTGGCCAGCCTGGGTTATGGCGTGTTTTTCTTTTCTGTTACGCCGGGAGGGCGCGACTGATGCACAGTTGCCTGTCCGGGAGTCACTGGCGTGTACTGTCTGCGCTGCTATTGACCGTGTTTTTAGCGGGCTGTGCAGGACTGGGCCCGGCGATTGATCCGCCGCGAGTCAGTGTTGATAGCGTCAAGAGCCTGCCCATGGCGGACTCGGGGCCGCGCTTTCGTATCGTGCTGCGTATTGCCAACCCCAATGCGCAGGCGCTGGATATTGCGGGTATCAGCTACGGTATCGCACTGTTGGAGCGCGAACTGGTCAGTGGCGTGACCAATCAGGTGCCCACTATTGCAGGCTACACGGAAGAGCAGGTAACGCTTGATGCCGGGGTGAATCTGCTGGAGGTGCTGAAGCTGCTGGGTAGCCTCGGACGTGCCCGCAGCGATACGCTGGAGTACCGCTTCACGGCCAAGATTGATTTTCGTGGCTTGCTGCCTACCCAGTATGTGGAAGACAGCGGTGTGCTGCGCCTGAATTGATGGCCGCGGCGGCTAGCCCACAAGCGATTGGGCAAAGATCAGCAGTATGATCAGGGGGCATACCACGCGCACGTAGCCGGGCCAGATTTTCCAGAACAGCTTGTGCTCGGCCCCCGCATCCCCCTTGCGCAACTCCTGGAGCAGGGTGTCGCGGTGCCATACCCAACCCGCATAAAGACAGAACATGAAGCCCAACAGAGGCTGGCTATAGCGGGTGGTGACCGCGATAACCAGGCCGAAAAGTGTTTCGAAATTCAGCAGGATCACCGTGCTGATCAGCGCGATCACGGAACCAATGGCCAGTACCGCGGGTTTGCGCCCCACGCCATGCTCTTCAATCGTATAGGCCACCGGCACCTCCAGCATGGATATCGATGAGGTCAACGCTGCAATGGTCATGAGGAAAAAGAACAGCAGGCTAACCACCACGCCGGCTACGCCCATGGTGTCAAACAGTTTCGGCAATACCGTAAATATCAGGGTGTCTTCGGAGATAAGCGCGCCGCTGGCCGTGAAAATTTCCACGCCACTGTGCAGGGCGACGTACATGGCAGGCAACACGAGGAAGCCCGCCAACACGGCGATGGAGATGTCCACCAGCGTCACCAGGCCACCCACCACCGGCAGGTTTTCGCTGTCGCTGATATAGGAGCCATAGATCAGCATTGTGCCGACACCCAGCGAAAGCGAAAAGAAAGCGGCCCCGAGTGCCTTCACAATCAGGCCCGGTGCCAATGCGCGCTCGAAGTCCGGCAACAGATAGACCCGCAGGCCATCCAGCGCTCCGTCCAGCGTCAGCACATAGACCACCAACAACACCAGTGACAGCAACAGCAGAGGCATCAGACGGCTTGACCAGCGTTCAATGCCCTGTTGCACGCCCTCGGAAATAATGCCGATGGTGAGCGCCATGAACACCAGCATGAATGCCAGATTACGTGCCAAGCTGAAATCAGTCAGCCAGGCACTGGCGGCTGCCATGCCGGCAAGGTCTGTCAGCGCAGCCAGGCAATGGGCCAGCATCCAGCCGGCAACAATGGCATAGAAGCTCAGAATAAAGCTCGCCACAATCAGGCCCGCGATGCCAGTGCCTGTACCCACATTGCGCAGCAAGGTGTTGGGGGATATCAGACGCAGGGCGCGCACGGCATTGGCATGAGCGTGACGGCCAATGATGAGCTCAGCCATGAGTGCCGGGTAGGCGAGGGTGAAAGCGAGAAAGAGGTAAACCAGCAGGAAGGCAGCGCCGCCATTGCTCGCGGCCTGGGTCGGGAAACCCCAGATATTGCCGAGTCCGACAGCGCTGCCCGCGGCAGCCATAATAAAGCCAAAGCGCGAGCTGAACTCGCCGCGGGAAGAAGCCATAAAGAAGAATCCGTTCGTGCCAGCCGGGTCGTGGCGCGCAGTGTACCACGGTGGAATGCAACGAGCTTATTGCGTGAGCAGTACCTCGCAGGGTCGTGTTGCTCCGCTTTTGGATTGGCCACCGCCGAATATTTTCACCAGAAGGCGCGGCACGAACAGCATCGCCTCGGTGGAGATATCCAGTGTCGCCGCGATGGGCGAAACCGAGGTGCGCGGGCTCGCCATGTCGCCGCGCAGACTGATGCTCGAGGGAATCTGGATGCTGCGTGACTTGGAGCGCGGTGTCAGCGTCAGCGCCAGCGTGCGTTTGGGCAGGTCAAAGCTGCCTATACCGGTGGCGATCATGTTCGGAGACTCGACGAAGAGGCTGTCAGTACGCGCCACGCCATTATCCAGAATAAACTGCGCCATGGTGCAGTCGAGGAACGTTGATTTCTCCAGTGCTGCGCCTGAAAACAGCCAGGTGAGAATGCCCGTTGCGAGTACATCATAGGCCGCACCCTCAACGGTCGCGTTCTCCAGCGCAAAGGCCATGCTGCCATCGAGTTGTTGCAGCAACTCGGCGCTGGTTGCGCCCTGGGCGCTGAGGCCTCCACGTAGATTCAGGGAGCCGCTGATGTCCGTATCGATCCCGAGGTCCCTGCTCAGGGTGTTGAGCGGAATAGACTGCGCCTGCCCGGCAATGCTGAGGCCGGGCGGGTCCAGGCTGATGTCGACAACACCGCGGATTTCCGCCGGCGCCGCATCGTAGCTGAAATCGAACTGGTCGAGCAGGTAGGTGGTGCCGCTGCCATTGACATGCACATTGATGTCGTCGAAACGGGTTGCTTCCCCGCGCAGGGTATCGAGCTGTATGCGCAAGTCGATCGGATAACGCGGCAGGTTGGTCAGAAACTGCTGCAAGGACCGGCTGTCGGAATCTGTATCGAGTTGTTCTGTCGGTCGGTAATCCGTCGCCTCGGAGCCGGATGCCTGCAAGCCAATGTCGTCCAGGTTAACCAACGCTGAAGACAGTGTTGCTTGCAATCCATCGATGGTGCCGCCTGTGTGGGTTGCCTTCCCCCCAAGTGACAGCGCCGTATCACCCAGCTGTGCGTTTGCCTGCAATTGCGCGGAGGTCGCATCCACGGTCAGGTCAGCCTGTCCCGTGACGGGTTTCAGCGACAAGCCGGTTAGCGCCTTGAGCAGTTCACGGTCATCACTGCCGTAGGCGAGGCTAACAGCACCACTCCAGCCATCGTTGCCGTAGCGGCCGTTTCCGCTGGCGCGCAAGTCGAGCGAGGCGTTCTCTGCGCTGCTGAATTCAAAGCTTGGCAGCACGTAGTCCGCCTGTGTGCCGCGCAGTGTGAAGCGGCCGCTCACGCTGCCCAGTTCAGCGGACGGCGTTGTGCCTGCGGTGAACTGAGTCAGCAACGCATCCAGGCTCAGGCGCTGCACGCGTGCGTTCAGCTCTGCCTCGCGCGCGCCGGTGAGGTCTCGCAGCGCTCCGGTGACCAGTAGTTCCCCGGCCGGGCTGTCGAGGGTGGCGCGAATAGTGTCAAGCGCCACACGCCCGCCGCCATATGTGAGTAAGCCCTCCAGTGTGCCAGCACCCAGCGGTGGCAAATCCAGTGCAGTGAACTGCCCCAATGCGGCCACTTCAGGCGCCTGCACCAGTACCCCGGCTTGCAAAGCTTGTGGCTCGTAGCCCACATCGTGCGCAAGCACGGTGTTCAGGTTGTTTACATCGATCGTGAGGAGTTCATGTGTGATCCGGGCAGTCCCATCGCGCAGCGTGAGTTCAGCGTCTGTTCCGCTGACCTGCACCTGGCCCTCAATTGAAAACCCGGGGGGAACATCGGTGTCGAACCAGCCACCGGGCGTGACCAGGTCGGCGCTGCTAACCGCGAGGCCAAGATCGATGCCCGCGACGCGAGTGCCTTGCTCGGGAGGGGTCAGCGCAACCTGCGCAACGTTCCCGGTGACGCTCAGCTGGGTGCTCTCGCTGTGGCCCAATTGGCCCATGATATTCTGCACGTGCAGCGCACCATCATTTTCGCGCAGCGTCGCCGCGAACTCCCACGGACCAGGATCGATAGTCGGTGCCTGCCCCAGCCAGGGGCTGAGCAGCGCCAGTGACGGCGCCAGGGCGTGCACCGTGAAGTGGGTGTCCGGCGGTAGCTGGGGGCTCCCTAACGAGCCCGGGCCCGATGAGCCGTTCAGGGCAATCCACAGGCCTTCACTGCTGGCGGTAACCACAGTGAGCTGTTCGATCGCCGGATTGGCCACAGTGCCGGAAAGGGCGATGCTGGCGCGTATTCCGCCCAGTGGCGACAGATCGAGATCCAGCCAGCGCAGGAAATACTTGGCTGAATCAAGCTCGCCTGATGCAATCAGGCTGAGGTTCGGGTCAGGGTTGCCCTGGCTTGTCATCGCACCGCTGGCTTCAAAGAAATAGGCTGGACGGTTATCCAGCTCAAACGCCGCTTCTGTGAGGGAAAAGCTGTTCAGATCACCCTGCAGTTTTCCCTGCAGTGTGAGCGCTCCCGCCAACGGCGGGGCGTCGGGGAAAAGGTCGATGAAGGTTGCGACATCGGCAAACGCCGCATCTACCGCCACGTCGAAGCGGAATGCGTCCCCGTAGCCGGTCAGCAGACCCTCCAGCGTACCCCGGGTGCCGGACTCCGGCGCGGCCAGCTGGGCACGGAAGGTCACGCGTCCCTGTTCGCTCATGATTTCCCTGGCTGTGATCTCCAGGGTGATCTCGAGTGGCGTACCATCGAGGTCGGCGAACAGACTGACCTCGAAGCGGTCTGCCGCGCTGCGCGCTCCGCGTATGTCTCGCAGCGGGAAGATGGCCACATCGCCGTCCCGGTTCACCACGTGCACGGTATCGACCACCAGTGATGCCGGCAGAAAACGCAGGTACTGCATCCACTGCGCGGGTGTGGGATCTTCGCTATCGTCCTCCGCTGACACGTAAACGACAATGCTTTCGATCTTCAGGGTGGTCGCTTCCAAATTGCCCCGCCGCAGGTCAGCCAGCCGGGTGTCACCGGCAAACCCCTGCACGGTAAGCAGGGCCGGGCCGGTGGAGCCCTTGGGGAGCAATTGCAGTGTATCGAATTCAAGCTGCAGTTGAGAGGGCTCAAATACGAGCCCCTCGATTTCAAGGCGGTAATCGGTAAACGAAGCCGCGCCCCATTGCAGCGCCCGGGTCAGCAGCCCTGGCGTTGACAGCAGCACAAATGTTGCAACGAACGCGACCAGCAGCAGGGCGAGCGGGACGATCCAGAGCTTGCGCATACGATTTCCAGTCGCAACCCGTCAAATGAGCGAGTGTAACACGCTGGCTGCCCCGCAACTTTTTGTTCGTACAGGTCGCTGTGCTATGATCCGCGCCGCGCGCTTCTTGTGCCGCTGCCTGCAGCCCGGGTGGTGAAATTGGTAGACACAGGAGACTTAAAATCTCCCGATCATTGCGATCGTGCCGGTTCGATTCCGGCCCCGGGCACCAGTAAAATCAGTGGGTTACGAAAAATACAACAAAATCTCCGAGCTTGGAGATGTCGATAATAGACATACAGCAGAAAAAAACTGCCCTGTCACCAAGCGCTAAGCGTTACCGAAGCTGCTCGGCCTGCAAGCTGACTTTGTAGGTGCCGTCTGCCGCTGCGCTGAAGGAGCCCAGAGCTCCACCGCGATTGCCATCCTGCAACAGGTCGGTTGTAAACCCGAAATCTGTCTCGCGACAGGCAAAACCCTCTGCAGTGAGTGTCGGGCAGATGATTTGCCGGGCACGGGAGGTCAGGGCCTCCTGCGGCGTTCCGCTCCAGTCGTAGCCCGTGTATTGCCTGATATTTTCCCGGTTGTCCCTGTCTTGCAATATGTACCCCACACCGACCACTGGCCAGTCCGGGTTGAACAGGTTGCGCTTACGCGGGTCATTCGGTGTATCCATGCGCACATGCAACAAAAAGCGCTCTCGATCCTGTTGGTTGCTCGCGACGGTACCTTTCACGAATGTGTAGATGGCTAGAGACGTACCTCGGCCCATCCGCTGATTTTTCTGTAAATCAAAATCATACGCTTGCGCTTGCAGAGCATCGATTGCTTCGCCGATAGGCATATGGAGCCGAACGCCCTGCAGTTCAACGTTGGACAGTGCGGCCATCGCGTCAGGCGCCATATTGCCAACTAGCGGTGGTTCGGCAACGTCGCCGCCACGCTGCGCGCTCGCACTCGAGGCGCCAATGACCGCGCTGAGTAAGGTGAAAATGAGAAGTGTAGCCTGTCGTGAATGCAGCATGTTTTTCCAGAATTGCAATGCGATGATGGGTGACAATCGCATCACTTCATGACGCTGGTGCGACAGCTCTTGCTCAATATACGCGGCCGTCTGTGTTCTTCAACCCCACACGGCGCGCAAAAACGCCAGAGGATTGGCCCCAAACAACGCAGGATGCGCGATCAAGAAGGCGCTCCACAACACACTTCCGAGCCCAATACCGAAAAGGGCATTGCGATCAACGTGCCCACGAGTAACAGAAGGCATTGGCTGAGGCCTCATGCGATGTTGCAGGACTCCGATTCCCACCAGTCCGAAAATCGCGCTGCCCCCAAACAGCAACAGTGCGGGCCACTCGCCATTGGCCGGTACATGGGCAGCTCCCCAGAGTGTCAGTCCCCACACCAGGGGATGTCGCGTCCAACCCACGATACCGGGCCGGCTCGGATCGAAACCCGCGGTGCGGAACGACACAGAGAAGGGGTTGGGCGACAGTGCGCCGGCTGCGATCAGGATGAAAGCAAGCAGTGTGGTGACGGCGGCGAACGTGTAGGCCCACCCGGGTGTTAGCCACAGCGGGGTGCGTTCGGCGCCCAGCAACGCCAGGATGACCCAGGCCAGTAGCAGGCAGGACAGTACTGAATAGCCAGCGATATAGACGGGTCTGCCAAACTGCGTGATAAGCCACGGCCGCAAGGCGGTGCGTGAGATCAGCACATGGCTGAGGATAAAGGCGCTCATGGCCAGAATGACCTGCATCAGGCGAGCCGCTCTCGTGGTGCGGGCAAGATCATTGCGTTGCTCCGGGTTGCTTGTCGTACCAGGCGCTGCCATTCCGATACCGCGGCAGGCTGCGTTGCGAAGGTACCGCAAGTGATGCCCGAAGGCGAATGCGCGTTGCCGGTGGCGAGCCCGGGCGAGGGTGCACTGGAGGGCGCTATGTCAGGCAATGTTTGACTGCTTAAGTGACGTGGTGCGCCACTCGCGGCGCTGTTATCCTTGTGGCCGGTTTTAACACGTTGAGGCGCCGCAATTGAAACAGGCATTGCAGACCATGCTGGCCATGCAGGACCGGATGAACACCCGTATTCACCCCCAGTGGATCGATCAGGATTTTGCCTGGTACCGCGCGCTGTGGATTGAATGCGGCGAGCTGATTGAGCATTACGGCTATAAATGGTGGAAGAAGCAGACGCCCGATATGGAGCAGGTACGCCTGGAGGTCATCGACATCTGGCACTTCGGGCTGTCGGCATTGTTCGCGGGCGACAAATCGGTTGAGGCGATAGCCGAGGACATTGCAGCCGAGCTCGAGGGCTTTAATCCGGCGGGCCTGGGTGTGCGCGAGGCCACCGAAGCGCTCGCCTTGCATGCGCTGCAAACACAGGGTTTCTGTCCGCGCCGATTCTGGGAACTCATGCATGCTGCGGGGCTGGATTTTACCCGGCTGCACAGTGCCTATGTGGGCAAGAACGTACTCAATTTTTTCCGCCAGGACCACGGCTATCAGGCGGGTACCTACCAGAAACTGTGGACGGGCCGCGAGGACAACGAACATCTCGTGGAGGTGCTGGCCGAACTGGATAGCACCGCCGAAGATTATGCCGACCAGGTCTACGCGGCATTGCAGGCACGCTACCCCGGTGTAGCGGCCGACGCGCCTCGATGAGCCATGAGGAGGAACGGCTGTCCACCAGCGCGCTGGCCCGTGCGCTGGAAATTCCGGTGCAGCAGCTGTTTGTGACGCTGAAGGACTACGGCTGGATACGTCGCCACGCGGACAACTGGTTGCTCACGCAAAAAGGGGAATACGAGGGGGGCACGTATCGCGACAGCAAACGCTTCGGCCGTTACATCGTTTGGCCCGGGGCACTTGTGCAACACCCCCTGCTCAGCGCCATTGAATCCAATCAGCGTATCACCGCCAGCCAGATGCGGCGTTACTACCCGCGCTTGCAGCCCCGACAGCTTAACCGCGCGCTCGCGGAACTGGGCCTGCAACGGCACAGCATTTTGGGCTGGGAGCTGACTGATTTCGGCCGCCATCTGGGTGGGCAGCAGGTAGAGAGCGACAGCACGGGTGCATTCTATGTCAGCTGGCCGCATGAAATTGTCGATCACCCGGTTATTCACCGGGAGCTGGAGCGCCTGTCCGGCCAACCGGAATGCGCGGAGCAGAATCGGGAGGCGGAGCACGCTGGCGCTGCGCTCGAGTCGGCGGAACCGGATCTGTTTGCACAGGTGGAGGCTGAGCCTGCGTCACGCAGCGTGCAGGCAAGCAGCGGCTGCAGCGGCATCGATGGCCATCAAACGGGAAGTCCGTTGCAAGCGGTGGTGTGCAACTGGTTGTACCTGGCGCAGTTGGCGCACGCCACACGTCGTGCGCTGCCGGTGGAGGAGCCCCTGTGGGCTGACTTCTACCTGCCTGCTGGCAGTGTGTATATCGATTGCTGGGACGACGAAGCGGCACCGCCAAAGCTTGCCGCGCGCCTGCGCAACAAGGAAGTGTGCAAGGCCGAAGGCCTGAGGTATCTGGAGGTCAACGCGGCCGACGTGGAGCGCCTGGATGAGGTGCTGGGGCGAGGTTTGCTGGCGTTCGGTATTCGCTGCTAGCGCATCTACCGGCGGCGCAGTACCACGCCGCACTCCATGTGCGCCGTGTAGGGGAACTGATCAAACAGGGCAAAGCGGCTGAGGTCGTGGCTCAGTGACAGTGTGGCAAGGTTCTCCGCCAGCGTCGCCGGGTTGCAGGACACGTAGACGATTGTGGGGAAGCGCTGCACCATGGCAACCGTCGCCGGGTCCAGGCCGGCTCTCGGTGGGTCCACGAACACCGTATTCAATGCATACGCCGCCAGGGGCTGTGGCAAGTCGGCCAGGCGCCGGAATTCGCGTTCACCGCTCATGGCCTGTGTCACCTCCTCCGCGGCCAAACGGATCATGGCAACGTTGTCGATGTGGTTGGCCGCAATGCCCCACTGGGCGGCGCGAATGGACGTTTTGGCCAGCTCGGTCGCCAGCACCTGGTTGAAGTGGCGTGACAGCGGCAGGGTGAAGTTGCCATTGCCGCAATACAGTTCCAGTAGATCGCCGCCTTCCTCGGCCACGCTCGCACAGGCCCATTCGATCATCTGTCGGTTCACCGCGGCATTGGGCTGGGTGAATGCCTGGTCGTACTGCCGGTAGCGATAGTCGTGCCCGGCAATGTGCAGGGTTTCGGTCACGTAGTCACGCCCAATCACCACTTTCTGCTTGCGACTGCGACCCACCAGCGCCAGGTTGAATTGCCCGGCCAGGGTTTCTGCCGCGGTTTCCCAGGCGGCGTCCAGGCGCCGGTGATACGCCAGTGTCACCAGCATTTCACCGCTGGTGGTGCTGAGGAATTCCACCTGGAACAGTTTGCGCCGGAGTTCCGTGTGCTCGCGCAGCGCCGCGAGCAGGTCGGGCATGAGGGCCTGTATCGCGGCACAGGCAATCGGGAACCGGGTGATGGCGACCGGGTTCTGTGGCTCCCCGGGTGGGAACATGACGTAGTCCAGCGCATCCCCGTTGTGCCACACGCGAAATTCCGCGCGCATGCGAAAGGCCTCGGGCGGCGACGGAATGACGGTGGGTGCCGATGTCGTGAAAGGTGCAAGCTGCTCGCGGGTGCGGGCCACTTTGGCTGCCAGCAGGGCGTCATAGTTTGCCGGATCAATGTGAGAGAGGGGCATGAACAGGTCTCGTGGCGCTGGGGTTACAGGCAGTTATCGGGTTTGGGCAGGCCGGCGATCTTGCTGGCAATCTTGGCCGGTGAGCCGGGGAACAACGACAGCAGGTAAACGCTGCGGCCGCAGTCTTCACCCAGGTTGATGCGGACCCACTTCACCAGTGGGCGCATGGCGGGTGAACTGTCGAATTGTTGGTAGTAGTCGCGTAGCAGGTGAAGCACTTCCCAATGGGCGGTGGTCAACGCAATTCCCTCTGCTGCAGCCAATTGCTCGGCCACGGCAGGTGTCCATGCAGACAGGTCCTTGAGGAAGCCCTCGGGGGTAAACGCGGTAGCGGGTAGCATGGTCGGGCCTAATACCAGGCCATGTGTTGCGCGTGCAACTCGCTCAACGCAACGAAACCGGCATCGTCTACCAGCGTGAAGCAGGGCGCCAGGCGGTGCTGTACCCCTGCGGCCCTGGCATCGGCCTCCAGCACATGCAGTGTGGCTCCGCTCGCCTGCAGTGCCTGCCAGCCCTGACTGTTCTCCAGCGCGATATAGACACCGTCTCCCAGCAGGAGCAGGGCATCCTCTTGCTGCAACAACGCGATGCAGTCCTGCACTGCAGGATGGCCGGGGCTGCAATTGAGTGTGTGCAACATGGTCAGAAACCGAGTACGTGTCGGTGGTTGTCGAACAGCGCGCGCAGGGCCGTGTGATCAACCAGAATGGCCCCCGGTGGCAGGTCTGTCGCTGTGAGCCCGGCGCGTGCCGCGCCCTCGGCATCCACGTAGCAGTGCTCCATATCGTACAGCGGCATGGAGTCGATGACCTTGCGCAGGTTGCGCACCCCCACATCAGAGCTATCCTGTTCCGGTAGCAGTTGTAGCACGCCGGCACCGAGAAACAGCAGGTTGACCGGTTGCTCAAAGGCGGCGGTGGCCAACGCGGTATCGAGCGCACTGCGCGCGAGGCTGCGGCCGGGCTGGGGGTGTCGAGTGACTACCAGAACGCCCCCTTGTGCAGCGGCCTTCATGCGGGCGCACCGAAGGTGACAACCCGGTCGGCGGACTGCATGGCTTCCACCAGCAGGCCCAACCCGCCCAGGGTAAAACCGGGGTGAACAGTGGCGGCGGGGAAGCCGTGGCGCTGCGCTTCGGCACTGTCCAGCAGGCCGCGCTTCACCGCGGAGCTGACGCAGAGCACCAGCTCGGTGCCGTTCGCATCGGCAAGCGCCGACCAGGCCTGCTGTGGACTGCGTTCATCCTGCGGTGTGATGGCCGTGGCAAGTCCATTGCTGGTGCCATTATCCAGGAAAAACACCCGCGACAGCGTGTGACCGCGCGCTAGCAGGGCGGCAGCGAAACGCGCCGCCGTGAGGCTGGTGTGCCCGGATGCGGGGGCAGCAAGCACCAGCAGGCAATAGTGCAGAGTCATGCAGCGTGGCCAACAAAAAACCCCGGCATGGGCCGGGGTTGGGTGGCTGCAGTGTGGCTGGGCTCAGTCATCGCCGCCAAGCGCAGTGAGCAGGGACAGCATGTGCACGAACAAGTTGTAGATGTTCAGGTACAGGCCCACTGTGGCGCGGATGTAGTTGGTTTCACCGCCGTGAATGATGCGGCTGGTGTCAAACAGGATCAGCCCGGACATGATCATGATCACGGCGGCTGAAATGGTCAGCGACAGCGCCGGGATTGCCAGGAAAATGTTCGCGATCATGGCCACTACTGCCACGATCAGCCCGACCATGAGGAAGCCGCCCATGAACGAGAAGTCCTTGCGCGTGGTCAGGGCGTAGGCCGACAGGCCGAAGAACACGATCGCGGTGCCGGCCAGCGCCTGCATGACCAGGGCGGGACCACCGGGCATGGACAGATAGAAATTGAGCATCGGGCCGATGGAGGCACCCATTACGCCAGTGAAGGCGAAAATGGCCAGCAGGCCTTTGCTGGTATCCGCCATCTTGTTGACCACAAACAGCAGGCCAAAGCCCACCAGCATCAGAACCAGCGCGGCGCCCTGTGGTAGCCCAACCGCCATTGAGATGCCCGCCGTGACTGCACTGAACAGCAGGGTCATGCCGAGCAGCATGTAGGTGTTCTTCAGCACCTTGTTGGTGTTGACCAACGAATCCATGCCCGCCGTATTCACGTTGTACATGCTCTTCTGTTGCATCGTTTACCGCTCCATTGCTGTGCACCCGAGGTGCGAACATTTCTTTGACCCATAATAGTGGCGAAGTTCCCCGATTCCAAGGTTTTCCGCTCCATCCTGATTCAATTATAGCCATGGAAATCAAGCGGTTATTATACGCGTGGCGGGTGTGCACGGATCTGTGATGCCACGGGGCGATTCGTCGTCGGTGGATGAGGCGTGTGCGCGACTTCCCGGTGAGCGCCCCGGGGCGTTGTTCAACATGGCAGTCTCACAGGCGCTTTTTAAGCGGCTGCAGGCGGTAGGCGGTGGTCGAGGCTTACTCCCGTGCTTTCCCAGCCGGTACACTCCGGGTTCACGGCGGGCCCCGCTTCGGGTTGGTCGCACTATTGGCAATTGAGGAGAACGACATGCGAGTACTGGTGGTAGGCGGAACCGGGTTGATTGGCGGCCATGCTGCATTGCATCTGGCGCAGGCAGGGCATGAGGTGACGATCATGGCGCGTTCCCCCTCCAAGGTGCCTGCACTGGCAGAGCTGCCGTTCATTGCCACGCACTATGTTGAAGATGACGTAGCCGATGGCCGCCTGGAAGGGTTCGACTGGCTGGTGTTCGCAGCCGGTGTGGACATTCGGCAAGTACCGCAGGACGGTTCGGTGACCGAGGAGGACTTCTACACGCGCTACAACACGGAGGGCATTCCGCGCTTCTTCGCCGCTGCCAAGGCTGCCGGTATCAAGCGTGTGGCCTACATCGGCACGTTCTACCCGCAGGTGGCACCGGAAAAAGTCGCCACCAGCCCCTATGTGCGTTCGCGCAAGCTGGCTGACGATGCCATCCGCGCCATGAGCGATGACAGTTTCGCGGTGTGCAGCCTGAATGCACCGTTTGTACTCGGCCATCTGCCGGGTCTGGAGATCCCGCACCTGTACTACAACTATCTCTATGCCAAAGGCCTGATGGAGGGCGTACCGGTGTTTGCCCCTGAAGGGGGCACCAACCACATTACCTCCGCGTCCCTTGCCGAGGCGGTGCAGGGCGCACTGGAACACGGTGAACCCGGACGTGCCTACCTGGTAGGCGATGAGAACCTCACCTGGAAAGCCTACTTCGAGATGTGGTGTGAAGAAGCCGGCAATCCGCAGGACCTGGAGGTGCGCAGCGACGAGCACCCGCTCATGCCCGACATGATTATGTTCGCGGGGCGCAACGCAACCGTGAGTTACGCGCCGGAGGGCGTTAAAGAGCTGGGTTATGGCACGGGGCGTATTCGCGCTGAAATCGCCGCCATTGTTGCCAGTTTCGAGGCGGCGAAATGAGCCGGGAACACGCGCCAGCGCGCCTCGCAGCCGGCTATGCAAAAGCGGTAGATGACCGGGAGTTTGCGGTTATGGAAACCCTGATGTGGCCCGAGTTCACGCAGCAGGGCCCAGGCTTTGCGGCGCCGTCACGCGAGGTGTTCATCGGCAATCTGGAATTCCTGCGCCAGTTTGAGCGCACGTTCCACCTGGTGGGGCAGGTAGCGGGTGAATGGGAAGGTGATCGCTACAGCGGGGAAACTTACTGCGTGGCATCGCATTTCTTTCAGCGTGAAGGTCGCTCCTTCTGCCTCGATATGGGCATTCGCTATCAGGACGTGATTGAAGTGCGTGCTGAAGGCGCGCGCTACCTGTCGCGTGACCTCAACGTGGTCTGGCAGGACGAGCGCGAGATCACGCCACCGTCGTTCGGTTAGGGCGCAAAACCGCCAACCCTGTGGGTTGGCGGTTTTGCAGCGACCTTTCAGACGATGACTTCCAGCCCCCGTTCGATACACCACATGGCGGAGAGGCCACCCAGCGGGTAAATCGGCACCGGCTCCAGGCGCTCCCGCCAGGGCGCAATAGCGCGGCGCAGCAGCCACCACAGAAGCAGCACCACGGCGATAAAGGCAATTTGCCCGGCTTCGATCCCCACATTGAAAAACAGCAGAGCGAGTGGCAGGTTACCCTCTGGCAAGCCAGTGGCGGCCAGCGCACCGGCGAAACCCATGCCGTGCAACAGGCCAAATCCGCCCGCCAGCCACCACGGGTGTTGCCGCGACAGACTGTTCTGATTGGGGGAGGTGAGTGCCAGCGCCAGCCAGAAGATACTCAGGGCAATGGTGAATTCCACCAGCGCTACCGGGTAATTGAAAAACCCGAGCGTCACCAGTGACAGGGTGATGCTGTGCCCAACGGTAAACGCGGTTATGGTCCAGAGCAGGCGCTTGCCGCCCCCCACCAGCAGTAAAAGACCGAACACGAACAGCAGGTGGTCGATACCCCGCCAGATATGATCCATGCCCAGTACGCTGTACTCACCCATCACGCGCGCAGCGCTCGGTGCCTCGGGCACTTTAAACGAGGGCTGCTCAGCCGTTAGCACCTGTTGGTACTGGCGGCCGTCCTGCAGGTTCAGCATCAACATCACCGAGGCCTGGTTGGCGGCCAGGCCGTCAACGGCCAGGCGTTGTCCCACCAGGCGCGCGCGCCCCTCACCGCCGCATGCCAGCTGCAGGCTCGTCACCAGCCCGGTGCCCTCCGGCTGCGTGGGGCTGGTGGACAGCACGCTGCAACGCTCAGGCCACACGGGTGCGAGGGGCACCGGACTGTTGGTTTGTGCGGGTGTTTTCCACACCACGTTGTAGTTGCCGGAGTCCAGCTCGGTGAGCTGCAGCAGGGTGGGGGCAAAGCGGTGTGCCTGGGCGGCAGGCGGCAGCAAGCCCAACATAAGCAGTGCACACAGGCACAGTAGCGGACGGGGGGTTATTCTCACAGGCGGAACTCGTAAGTTGTGGCGAGGCGCTCGATGCCGGCTTGCAGGGCTCTGCTGCGTGCCTGTTGCGAGAGGTCTCTGGCCAGTTGCTCGCGGACTTCTTCCAGCTGTGCAGGGCGCGGGGGAGTGAAGGCATCCAGCCATACCAGATGCAGGCCAAAGGCTGATCGCAGCGGACCAATCCAGGTGTCAGTTTCCGCACTTCCCGAGGTCAGTTTGTCCACAAATACAGCACCGAACAGACGCGCCAGCTGTTCCGGCGTCTGGTTGCGGAACGCATGCCCGTGCAGAAACGGCGAGCTCAACGGCAGCGCATCCGCCGGTGTCATGCTCTCTGTGCGCATACGCTTCGCCAGTGCCGGGACCTCCGGTTCGCGCTCGCGGTTGAAATAAATGTGTTGCAGCGAGTAGCGGGGCGGGCGCTCTAGCTCCGCACTGCGGGCTGCAAAATCAGCTTGAATCTCTGCGTCTGTGGGCGCTGCGGGCGGGTTGCTAGCGAGTATCAGCTGCTCCATCACCTGGATCATGCGACGCCGCACAACCTCGTCACCCAGGTGCAGGCGCATTGCCAGTGCTTCCTCGAACAGCGCCTCGTCATTTGCGGCCGGGTCAGCGAGGCCAAGAAAACGCATATTCAGCAGTAACCGCTGCTGCACCACGGGGTCGTGGCGGTGCAATTCCAGGCCCAGCGCGTGCTGGAACAACATGTCCTGTTCCAGTTCATTACGCGTCATGCGTTGCACTTCGGCCGGCTCCGGGGAGCGCCCTGTCAGTGCCACCCACTGGCCAATGAGAGTGTCGATGCGCGCCTGCGGCAGCGGACCGACAACCGGCTTGGGCGGCGGAAACAGTTGTGCCTGTGCGAAAAACAGCACCGCACCGAGCAGCAGAAAGTGGAACCAGGGTGCGCGCAGAAACGCGGGGCGTAGTACCATCGGGCGGAGCTTATCGTGTTATAGAGGAGGCGCAATGGTCGCACCCTCGGAAACGAAAGGGTAGTGTGAAAATGGTTTTTTGCTCGTGAATCATCTGGCGCATGCGCTGTTATCCGGTGCCGATCCATTGCATCGCGTGGGGAATGTCACGGGAGATTTTATCAAGGGGCCGCTGGCAGACCAGGGCTTGTCGCCGCGCCTCTGTGAGGGCGTGCGGCACCACCGGCAGATTGATCGCTTCACCGATGACCACCCACTGACCCGGGACCTGCGCGAACTGTTCGCGCCACCTTTCCGGCGCTACGCCAGTATCCTGCTTGATGTCGCCTTCGATCACTTTCTCATTCAGCACTGGCAGCGCTTCGCGGCAGAGGAACGGCCTGTTTTCGTCGACGGCGTGTATGGCCTGTTGCTTGAACATCGCAATGAGCTGCCAAAACCGCTGGCTGCCGTTGCGCCGCGGCTGGTCGCGCATGACTGGCTCAATCGCTGTGCGACCATCGACGGGGTGGACAGTACCTTGCGCGGGCTGGCCGGGCGGTTGCAGCGCGCCAACCCGCTGGCGGCGGGCGCAGCTGAAATCAACCGCCATGCCGTACCGGTAGAAGCGGGGTTCCTCGAGTTTTTTCCGCAGGCCCTGGCGTTTGCTGAGAGTCTGTCGCCTGCACCACGGAGTTAGCAGGCAACGGGCTGTTTTTTTCCCCCGATACACCTATGATGAGTGAGTTCATAATCAGTGGAGAACAACAGGTGAGTGCACAAATCACGGTTAACAATGGCGGTGGCATCGGCAGCTTCCTTTCCCGTTTCCCCTGGGTTTTGCTGGTCGTTATTTACCCCGCGGTGCTCTACCAGCTTGAGGTAGACATGGCCGCCCAGATCCACTTCGGTTTCGTGTACATCGGGCTCGGCGTATTTGTGCTGTTTATCGAGTTCTTCAAGTCGGGTGATATAAACGCCGCTTCCTTCTTTTTTGACCTGCTCTGGTCGGTGGCAGCGGTAATGCTGGGCACGGCACTGCTGACCTGGTTTGTGTTTGAGGGCAGCAACAGCAATGGTCCGGGCTGGCAGCAGCTCAACTACTTTCACTGGTTTGGCTGCGCCATTGTGCTGGGCGATGCCATCATCAGCCCATTCAATGCGTTTCGTACCGCGCTGCGGAATCTGGGGTTGGGAGGCTGAGGTCTGCTGACATCAGCACAGGCTGGGGCCAAAGGTCGTGAATTTGCGCCCAACCCATCGTGTTTATCGTTCTTTATTGAAGAACGTTTATAAATAAATATTCTATTTTACTTGCAGTAAGGTCGGGCGCAACATGCTCTTCCAACGCAACCGTTGGAATTGCCTCATGGAACTTCTGCTTGATTTCTTGTCCCGTTTTCTGGTTCAGTTCCAGACCCCGGCGCTGGCGTTTCTGGTTGGCGGCATGTTGCTGGCGGCGTTTCGCAGCAAGCTGGAAATACCTGACGCGATCTACCAGTTCTGTGTGTTCATGCTGCTGATGCGCATTGGCCTGGAAGGTGGCCTGGAAATACGCGATGCCAACCTGGCCGACATGCTGCTGCCGGCATTCATTGCGGTGGTTGTCGGCATTGGTATTGTACTGCTCGGCAGCATGGTGCTCGCCAGCTTGCCGGGAGTGAAAACCGAGGATGGCATCGCCACGGCAGGCCTGTTCGGCGCGGTGAGTGCCTCCACCCTGGCCGCGGCCATGGTCATGCTCGAGGAGCAGGACCTTGTGTTTGAGGCCTGGGTGCCAGCGCTTTACCCCTTCATGGATATTCCTGCCCTGATTGTCGCGATTGTCCTTGCAAACCTGTATCTGGCGCGGAAAAAGGAAGGCGCCAAAGCCAAGACCCGAATCTGGCCCATCATCAGTAGCAGCCTGCGCGGCTCCGCACTCAGCGCGCTGTTGCTCGGCCTGGCCCTCGGGCTGTTCACCCGGCCTGAGATTGTCTATGAAGGATTCTACGACCCATTGTTTCGCGGCCTGCTGTCGATACTCATGCTGACCATGGGTATGGAGGCCTACACACGCTTGAACGAGCTGCGCAAGGTGGCGCACTGGTATGCCGTTTACGCCGCCGTCGCGCCATTGCTGCACGGCTTGATTGCCTTCGGCCTGGGCTATGTGGCGCACATGCTTACTGGCTTCAGCCCCGGCGGCGTCATCCTGCTGGCAGTAATGGCGGGTTCAAGCTCGGATATTTCTGGTCCGCCGACCCTGCGTGCGGCCATTCCCACGGCCAATCCGTCAGCCTATATTGGCTCCTCGACCAGCGTCGGTACGCCCATCGCCATCGCCGTGGGCATTCCCCTCTACGTGGCGCTGGCGCAGGCCGTATTTGGGGTGTGAAAGCAGTGATACGCTGCAGGTATCAAGTACATCCGGGGCCAACGACCATGCTGGCATTGAGTACACGACGAGGGCAGGGCATATGACATACAAGGCAGCCAAGGTGGTGATCATCACCGAAAAAGTGATCCTGGAGCAGGTAGCCGAGGTGATAGAGGCCCACGGTGCCACCGGCTATACCGTTTTTGCGGCGGGCGGCAAGGGCAGCCGCGGTGTGCGTCCGACCGGTCGGGCTGCGGTTGTGGACGGGTTCAGCAATGTACAGATTGAGGTGATTACGGCGACCCATATTACGGCAGAGGAAATCGCCGTGGATGTGGCGGAGCGCTTTTTCCAGAACTATTCGGGTATCACCTATCTGGAGGATGTGGAGATTTTGCGCTCGCACAAGTTCTAGTGTGCTGCCATTGGTTCGCGGTCTACAGGCATAAAAAAACCCGGACAAGACACTTGTCCGGGTTTTCAATTTGGCGGTGGGCCAGTCGATTTTTTTGAGAACGATTGAGACAAGCTGAGACAATAACTAATTGAAAAAATTGGTATTCGTAAAAATGGTGTGTCCTGACCTGTCTCATAAAATGTCATGAAATAGTATCATTTATGGCGGGAATATTGGCGGGTTGAAGTATACTTGGAATAATTTGGAGGTTTAGGATCCCTTATATGACAAACGTTGGAGGGATTTATTGCGGTTTTTTTTGCTATGTCGTTGAAAGGCTAGACGTTTGTGATGCGAGGTTCGAATCCCTAAAGGTGCAAAATGCCTAAAAAAGTCCGTGAAATGAGCGCTACTGAGCTTCGTCGGATGGCAAAGCCAGGGATGTTCGCAGTGGGCGGAGTATCTGGCCTGCATGTGGTTGTTACCCAAGCCGGCGCAAAGTGCTGGATTCTGCGCACAATGGTCGGTGAACGGCGCCGGGAAATTGGGTTGGGGGGCTTCCCAGAAGTGCCGCTGGCGGAAGCTCGAAACAGGGCCCGGGAACTTAAGGAAAAGATACGACGGGGCATTGATCCGGTACAGGAGCGTAAGGATCATCGTCTCAAGCTTGTGAGATCTAACGCCCGTAGCCTCAGTTTTGCGGAGGCCGCCAAGCGTTGCCATGCCGTGAAAGCACAAGAGTTCAAGAACGCCAAGCATGCCGCCCAGTGGCTGACCACACTGGAACGGTACGTTATCCCACAGCTGGGGAAGTTGCCCGTGGCTGAAATCGACACCCCCCAGGTACTGGCGGTATTGGAGCCGATATGGGCGGTGGTGCCAGAGACTGCCAGTCGTGTGCGCCAACGCATGGCTGCGGTGTTTGACTGGTCAAGAGCCGCAAAGATACGCACAAGACCCAATCCGGCAGCGTGGAAAGATTGCCTGGAGCCACTGCTTCCCGCTACTGCCAAGTTGCGCAAAACCGCAGGGAAGGCCCGCAAGCACCACGCCGCACTCCCCGTGTCCGATGTGCCTCGCCTGATGGCCGATCTTTGCGCCCGGGACGCCCCCAGCCCCCACGCGTTACGATTTGCCATTCTGACTGCTGCGCGTTCCAGGGAGGTCAGGCTGGCAACGTGGAATGAAATCGACCTGGACGCCGCTGTGTGGCGCCTCAGTGCGGACCGCATGAAGGCCGACAAGCCGCATGTGGTTCCGCTGTCTTGCGCCGCTGTGGACTTGCTGATGTCGCTCCCGCGGGACAATCCTGCCCGATTGGTATTTCCAAACAGCAAAGGCTTGGAGCTGTCGGATATGGCGCTATCCAAGTTGCTGAAGGACGTCCATGCAGCAGATCTTAAGAACCACGGCCCCGGGTACATTGACCCACAACTCGACCGGATCGCAACGCCCCACGGTACCGCACGTTCCAGTTTCAAAGACTGGTGCCGCCAGCACAACCGATTTCCCGATGAGTGGTCGGAGCTGGCGCTGGCTCACGTCAATAGTGACCAGACTAGGGCTGCGTACGCCCGTGGAGAGCTTTTAGAGGAACGGCGGGGCATGATGGAGGCGTGGGGACGGTATTGCGAGCCTGCGCGTTCGCCTTCCACGTGAGCTGTGACGGTGCCTAGAGAGCGTCGACGTCAGAGTTTTCCTCACTAGCTGCCGGATCCTAAGCCCGCCCCGAGTATTCACTATATTTTAAAAACAATATCGTAGGCTTAATCTCAACAGACATTTTAGCATTTACGACAAGCTTGGCTGTGAACTGCTGTACGGCTTCATCAATGATCGTAGCGGACTCCATTTGGGCCTCGACCGGAACAAGCGAGACAAACCCGTAAAATTCGAGGTTTGGAGCCTTCGACAAATCCGGGGCGATTTAAACTAATATTTGCCTTGATCTTGTCAGTCGCTTGGGAGAAAGGTTCAGGTCGTGTAGGGCAAAAAGAGCGTAAATGTGGTTTTATTCTGGGCTGAGGCCGCCTCCACGCGGCCACCGTGAGCCTTCACTATGGAACGCACAATGGCCAGACCAAGCCCAGCGCCTTCGCTCTGTCGCGTTCTGGAAGGGTCAACACGGTAAAATCGGTCGAAGATTTTGGCCAGGTGCTCAGCGGGTATCCCCGGGCCAGGGTTCTGCACGCTCAGTGAGACCTCATGATTAGATGCTGCGGCCAACCGAATCTGCACGCGCCCACCGGAGGGCGTGTGGCGAATGGCATTGGACAGCAGATTCGAAATAGCCCGCCGCAGCATAGCGCGGTCGCCCTGTATAGTTGGCACCTGCCCTTCCAGTGCCAGAACAATCTGGCGCTCTTCCGCCAGCGCTCCAAAAAAGTCGAACAGCTCACTGGCCTCACTGGCCAGGTTCAACGTCACCTCAACCGGCTTGAGCAGGCCATGGTCACTCTTGGCTAGCCACAACATATCGTTGACCATTTTGGCCAGCCGCTCTTGTTCTTCCAGATTGGAATACAGGAGTTCGCGGTACTCCTCTAACGATCTGGCCCTACCCAACCCAACTTGGGTTTGTGTAATAAGATTGGTCAGAGGCGTACGCAATTCGTGGGCGATATCCGCCGAAAAGTGCGACAAACGAGCAAAGCTGTCTTCAAGGCGGCCGATCATGTGGTTAAAGGAAGTGACCAGGCCCTGCAACTCCGTTGGGGCAATAGAGGGATCAAGGCGCACATGGAGCCTGTCGGCCTGTATATCACCCATTCTTTCGGAAAATCCACGCAGGGGGGCATGTGCCTGGTAAACGCCATACCATGCAGCTAAAAGCGTTATGCCGCCCGCCAAGCTCATAATGAGCCACAACGTGCGACGAAAACTCTGTAAGAACTGCAAGTGGAAGCCTATATCGATAGCCGTCGTCACCGCGTAGATCTCCCCCATCACCTCGACCTGCGTCAGGGCGCCGCGCAAAGTACTACCGTTGTCGTGCCAAATTTCTAGATCATTCGCGTGGATTGCGGTGGTCGGGTTAGCCGTCGCAGCCATTTGCGACAGATCAGCGCCCGGGGTGCCATAAAGCACATCGCCGGACTGGCTCATTACCTGAAAATAGACGCCATGATGCCCCGATATGGCGCCCGCCAATGCCACGTTCAGTCGTTTTGGATCGCCGGCGCCAATGTGCAGTGCGTCGACCACCGCTTCGCTCATCACCGCAAGCTCATCAGCGTCCTGCTCCGCAAAATGGCGGTCGACAGCATTGAGCACAAGATTTCCAATTAAAAAGAGACTGCACCCAATGGCGAGCGCGACGAACACCATGACGCGTGCCGCCAGTGACAGGGGTTGACGCTCAGTGCGTGTCATCGTCAGTTTCAACGTCAAGCGTGTACCCCATACCTCGTACGGTATGAATCAGTTTCGGCTCAAAGTCGTCGTCAATTTTTGCCCGCAGCCGGCGAATTGCCACATCAATCACATTGGTATCCGAATCAAAGTTCATGTCCCACACCTGGGAAGCGATCAGAGAACGCGTTAATACCTCACCCCGGCGACGCACCAACAATTCCAAAAGGCAAAACTCTTTGTGGCTGAGATTGATTTTCTGGCCGGCACGGGTCACACGGTGTTTCAGTAGATCAAGGGTCAGGTTGGCCACCTGAAGATACTCTGACAAGGCGGGTGTTGAGCTTCTGCGTAACAGCGTGCGCACCCGAGCCAAAAGCTCGGCAAAGGCAAAGGGCTTCACAAGATAGTCGTCGGCACCCAACTCCAAGCCCCTAACGCGATCATCCACAGAGTCGCGTGCGGTTAAGAACAGTACCGCTGTCTGCTGACCGGCGTCGCGCAAGGACTGCACAATACGCCAGCCGTCCACATCCGGCAGCATCACATCGAGAATAATCAGATCAAAGGACTCGGTCATTGCCAGGTGGTGCCCGTCCAGCCCGTTACGCGCCAATGCAACCACAAAGCCCGCTTCGGTCAGACCTTGACCAAGATAGTCTCCTGTCTTCACTTCGTCTTCCACGACCAAAAGTCGCATTGGGTATTTCTCCTGATCCGTTCGCCTCAAGTGTAGCCATGCGCGCCCAACGACGAGATTACAGTCTAATTACAAGATTGTAATGCGAGTGTCATCTATGAGACAGGGGCCATTGGCTAAGCTGATAGTTGTGTAATGATGTCGATAAAAAGGGGATCCGCGATGAGAACGTCGCTGCCACAGGGCCGAAGACAGTTTATCAAGTCAGCACTCGGGACAGCGTCTGCCCTGACTCTGGCCAAAATCGCGCCCGCTTGGGCTTATCCAACAGGTAGAAGCTATGGCGATGTGATCCACGCTGATCAGGCAGTTGATCTAGTAATCCGACGGGAAAACCAGACGATCGCCGGGCTCAGCGGCAGGCCGATCACTATCAATGGCAGCATGCCGGGGCCGCTGATCAGGCTCAAAGAAGGGCAACGCGCACGGCTGAACGTGACTAACGGGTTGAATGAGGACACGTCGATCCACTGGCACGGGATTATTCTTCCCGAGAATATGGATGGTGTGCCCGGCGTCAGCTTCCCCGGCATCAAGCCGGGAGAAACATTCCACTACGAATACGAGGTGCAGCAAAACGGAACCTACTGGTACCACAGCCACTCCGGGTTACAGGAGCAGCTAGGCCACTTGGGGCCGCTTGTCATCGACTCAGCGGATGGCGACATTGGGGCAGATCGGGAGCACGTCATTATTCTCAGTGACTGGACCTTCGAAGATCCCTACGAGGTGTTTCGCAATCTCACGGTGGCCGAGGGATATTACAATTATCAGCAACGCACGCTGGGCGACACGCTCGCCGATATTCGCCGCCAAGGGATTGCAAAAACCTGGGAAGAGCGCGCCATGTGGAACCGCATGCGTATGAGTGCCCGGGATATTCTAGATGTCACCGGGTCCACCTATACATACCTGATTAACGGCCGCGACAACGCAACCAACTGGACGGCGCTGTATAAACCCGGGGAACAGGTTCGGCTGAGAGTCATCAATGGCTCTGCCATGTCATTTTTCGATTTCCGCATTCCAGGCCTGGAGATGACCGTGGTCTCTGCGGATGGCCAGCCGGTCAAACCAGTGACCGTTGACGAGTTCCGGATCGGCGTAGCGGAAACCTACGACGTTATTGTGACCCCGCAGGGCAATCGGCCTTATACGCTGTTCGCGGAAAGCATGGACCGCAGCGGGTACGTGCGAGGTACGCTGGCGACGCAGTTGGGGCAGGCAGCGCCCGTGCCAGAGCTGCGCCCCGTACCAGAGCGCGGAATGGCAGCGATGGGAATGTCGCATGCAATGGGTGACATGCAATCATCCGGTAGTGAATCAAGTATGGAAGACCATGCTGCGATGTCACATCGGCCCGGCCCGATGACGTCAGGTCGGCAGCGCCCCTCGGCACCGGATTTGGGCATTCAGCATGCACCGGGCGGGCATGGACCCGCAGCGGCCATGATAGCCCGCAATCCCGTGAGCCGACTGAACGAGCCCGGCGTCGGGCTCGAAGATGTGGGCCATCGTGTTCTGGTCTATGGTGATCTTGTGGGCGCTCATCCCTGGCCTGACGAACGCGAGCCGGCGCGGAATATTGAGCTTCACCTGACGGGAAATATGGAAAAATACATGTGGTCGTTCGACGGCGAGAAATACTCTGAAGTCGATGGGCCGGTAGCATTCCGCCACGGCGAGCGCCTGCGCCTCATTATGGTGAACGACACCATGATGGATCATCCCATTCACCTGCATGGTATGTGGATGGAGCTGGAGAATGGGCACTACCCCCGCCCCAGGAAGCACACGATCAGCCTTAAACCGAGTGAAGTAGTTTCATTGCAGATCAGTGCCGATGCGCTCGGCAGTTGGGCCTTCCATTGCCATCTCCTCTATCACATGAAGGCGGGAATGTTCCGCGTAGTCAATGTCAGTTAAAGGGGGATACATGAGGACACTGAAAATGCTGATGTCTTTATCCTTGGCAGGAATGAGCGTTCCGTTGTTCGCCGGCCACGCTGAAGATAACTGGCCGGAACCCATCAAGGCGTATCGCACCGGTCAGCTACTGTTTGACCGACTGGAAATCACACGCACGGAGAATGATGAGAACTTGATCGTCTGGGATATGCTCGCCTGGTACGGTGGAGATAGAAACCGAATCTATTTCAAAAGCGAAGGAGAGAACAGGTCAGATGACGGCGAGCCTACCGAGCTCGAGAGTGTGGAGTTACTGGCCAGTCGTCTGATTGCACCATTCTGGGAAATACAGGGAGGCGCTGGTACACGGGGTTCGGTGGCGTCTGGAGCAGAGCGGGAAAACTACCTGGTGTTCAGCCTGTTTGGTATGGCTCCCTATCGATTTGAAATGGATAACTCCATTACGGTCAACGAAGATGGAGATATCGCCGCGAGCATCGAAGCCGAATACGATATTCGTCTGTCTCAGGTGTCGTATTTACAGCCACGTCTGGAGGTGGAAGCGGCTTTGACTGACGCTGAAGAGTACGATCGCCCAAGTGGATTCAATAATGTGCGTGTGGGATTACGCTATCGCTACGAACTGTCCAGAGAGTTTGCCCCTTACATTGGTGTCTATTGGAGCCGCGCTTTGAGTGACAAGGCCGAACAGATTCGCGCTCAAGGTGGCGATGAGTCCGAAATTGGCGTCGTTGTCGGCGTTCGTATGTGGTTCTAGGTCGATACATTGAGCAAACAACCGGAGGGTTCATGGCTGAGGAGAAAGATAGAACAACGCATTACCGAGAAGGTAGCCTGACCTTAGCGGGCACCGTGATGTTGGGAACCGGCGTCATGATCGGCGCCGGTATCTTTGCGCTGACCGGACAAATGGCACAAATGACCGGTGTACTGTTTCCCCTGGCGTTCCTTGCGGCGGCTGTCATCGTTTCATTCAGTGCATATTCTTACATCAAGATTTCCAATGCCTATCCGTCCGCCGGGGGGATTGGCATGTATCTGCACAAGGCTTACGGCGACCGTTTGCCGACGGCTTTCAATGCACTGCTGATGTATTTCTCGATGGTGATCGCCCAAAGCTTTCTTGCCCGCACGTTCGGTGCCTATACCATGCAGCTATTCGGCGGAGACGAGAGTGGTCGTATGGCGCCCATTCTCGGGGTGTCACTTATCCTCGCGGCTTTTCTGATCAATCTGATGGGCAACCGCCTTATCGAGAACGTGGCTTCGTTCATCGGCATTTTGAAAATCGGGGGCATTCTGGTTTTTGGGCTCGTGGGTGTCTGGATTGCCGATAGCATTTCCGTGGACTTCTCCAGCACTGGAGAGGCCGGAACCGTTGGCAACTTCCTTGGTGCGACCGCACTGGGGATACTGGCGTTCAAGGGCTTCACAACGATCACCAACAGTGGTTCGGAGGTGAAGGACCCGCATCGCAACGTTGGCCGGGCCATTGTTATTTCTATCGCGGCGTGTGTGGTCATCTACACGCTGGTCGGATTTGCGGTTGCGAGCAATCTTTCGCTTGCCGAAATCGTAGAAACACGGGATTACTCCCTTGCGGCCGCCGCCCGGCCGGCGTTGGGCGATTATGGCGTTTGGTTCACGGTGGCCATTGCGATGATGGCCACCGCCGGCGGCATTTTGGCCAGCATTTTTGCGGTCTCGCGCATGCTCGCAATGCTGACGGAAATGAAACTGGTTCCCCACCGCCATTTCGGCATGCCGGGCAGTATCCAGAAGCACACGCTTGTCTACACCGTGGTTCTGGGCCTGGTCCTGACCGCGTTCTTTGACCTCTCCCGGATTGCGGCGCTGGGAATCGTGTTCTATCTGATTATGGACATTGCCATCCACTGGGGCGTTATTCGTTATCTTCGGGAGGACATCAAAGCCAGGGCATGGGTACCCGTCATAGCCATTTTTCTCGACCTTCTTGCACTTGGAGGTTTTGTCTGGGTTAAGGTGAATTCTGACCCCTTTGTAATTGGCGTTGCCGTGGTCACCATGACAATCATTGCAATTGCCGAGCAGATCTTCCTGAAAAGCTCGGCTCGCGCCAGACAAAAGGCTCTGGAGGAATCGAATGCACACCACCACTGAAATCATTCATTGAATCGGAGGGTCATACGATAATGGAAAATCATATGTGGGGTCACACGATGTGGGCCGGCCAATAAAGTGAGAGTTCGCCATGACCGAACATCAGCACGCAGATAGATTACCGCTGGCCGATAAGACCATTTTTAACGATGGAAGAATGATCGAGTATGGAAGTTAGAACATTTTATGACCTGATCGAATGGACCCGAGAACTCCATGCCAAACTGGCAGAGTGCTTGAGTCATTGCGCTTTGCGTCACGGTGAGGAGCGGGCCTCCTTACTGCTCGAGTATCTGGCGTCTCACGAAACCGAAATGGAGAAAATGGTTGTGGCCTTTGAACGGCAGGCCGACCCCAAGGCGGCGCGCACTTATGTCTACGATTACATGCCGCATAATCCGATTACGACACATTTGGTTTGCGATGATCACTACGCAAAACTGGATGCCGATACGATCAGTGCTGAAGTCTTTGATTTTCATGAGCAAATCATCAGCCTTTACCGAACCCTTAAGGGCAAGGCTGAAATTCGGGAGGCTGCGGAACTTATGCAATCGCTGCTGGAAATGGAGGAGCACGAAACAAAGCGGTTGGTCCGGCAGGTAGAGCGAATGGACGATTTGTAAACAGCCGGGTCGCCCGTTTGGTCATGTATCGGTTTGCGGCTGGTTGCGGTCACTCCACAAGCAGTAAAGGCGCAAAGCCGCCGCCTGGGGTACGAAAATTGGTGGTCTGGCCCCGATACAGTCTTGCCGCGGCCAGGAGCAGGGTGCCGCGATAAGTATACAGGCGCACGTCGACCTTGAGCACTTCCCGCGCGCCATCGACCAGAACCAGGCGCCCGGAGGGCGGCACATAAGTCTGAGCGATATAGTCACTTTCGAGAATTCGAGCGAAAGTACTTTTTGTAAGTTTGCTGCCCCGGTACACGCCTTTGCTGCCGTGGCCCGCCACGGGTTTGAAGAACCACTGGCGTCGCTGCTGCCAAAGATCCTCCCCGTTACTGGCGGTGACCGGTACGGTACGCGGAATACCACGGCGGAGCAATTCGAAGTATTCAGGACTTAAGCCCCAATCCAGAAGGGTCGCGCGATCCGAGAAGACTGTCAGATTGCGTTTATCCGCGAACAGTGCGTGAGTATAGGGGTTGGGGGTTATGACAGCTCCTCCGTCGAGCCACGCGGAGCGCAAGGCTGCGTGTTCGGGCATTTCCAGCCCGAAGTCCACCAGACGGTTGTAAACCAGGTCGATTCGCTTGCCACCACCGTATAACTCGCCTGACTCATACCTGAGATCGGAGGGAGAGAATATGACGGCATCAATACCATTGTTTCGCAATAGCTGCTGCGCTAGCCGGAATTCGGGATAGAGGTACTGCCCGGAAGGCTGATCATCGACGATCGCTATGCGCTCGGGGCGTCCGCTGCCCCGCTGGGTGCGCCATTCACTCTCGAACTGGGCGATCACCGCGGCGTCGAAGTCTTCCGCCCAGGATGCATTCGTAGAACCGCCGCAGCATCGCAGCTGGGCTCGTGCCAGCACGGCATTGAGGAACGCGCCCCCGGCGTTTGTATTGACTTCTATGAGCTGAGGCCCCTCCTCGCCGAGGTGGAAATCATAGCCCATAAATGCGCCCAGAGGCCCGGGGTTGATCTGTGCATTCTGCGGGGCCCAGGACAGCACTCGTCGTTGGTAGCCAGGGAGCGCGGCAGCGACCTCAAGGGCCCGGACGATGGCCAGCATGTGGTCCAGATCCCGGCCAGGAACAAAAATGGCGGCATCGGAGAAGAATTGCTTCCAGGCGCTGCTGGACAGGACATCATGGGTGTCGTCGCCCAATTGACTGGCCAGATTGATAGCGATTGCCTCCCGATCGAGAGTGGCGCAGGCGCAGTGCTGGTTCAACCTTTCGGCTTCCGTCTGTTCTGGTGTGTCATCGGGTGGCTGCAAGAGCGGTTCTCTGGTTCATTTCGCGATTACCTACCGCTGCATTGTAGTCCGGTCGGAACTCAATTGCGGCACAATGAGGCTACCGTTATGGGGTCCCCACTTCAAACTGAACTGTATGCCATGACAGCGGACAGTAAGCACGACACTGAAACCTTCACCGCCACAGTGCGCCAGTAACGCCATCCGGATTTTTGTGGCAAGGCTGCGCTATTCGACGCGATGCTGTCTGATTTTACCGCCGCTAAACGCAGGATCTGGCTGGAATGCTATATTTCTGTCGACGATGCGATAGGGCAGGTATTCGTGGAGGTTCTCTGTGATTGCAGCCGGTGTGGCCTCGATATGCGGGTGAGGATCGATGCATCGGGCTCCAAATCTGGCTGCTCCGGCGAATCGGCCCACCGCTTGAAGGCATTGAGCGGTAGATTTCCGTGGCGCCACCCCTGGCTGTTCCCCCGTCGAAATTACGCCGTAAACTTGCCCTCATCGACGATTAGGCTGCGAATCTTGGGGACTTCAATATCACACAAGTCAACTCGGGGCGAAGTTCCGGGCCTGCCCGTCGAGGCGATACCCGTTTTCGCCTCTTAGGCACGCTGGTTGAGGATGCCTGCAAGGTCTTTTAATCCTTGGGAAGGGGAGATCTGACATGGCAGGATGCTAGTAACCAGAGAGGACTAACACTGGTTACGAATCATGGCAGAGTCTGTCGTTTCCGCTTGTGTTGCCATCTGGAATGCCAATTCGGGGCTGCTCGCAAAGGGCTGTGGCTGACCACACCCTATTCTGTGCCGAATTAGGTAATCCAGCGTGACCTGTGCTGGGCGGCATCGAAGTGTGTCGATGGTAGGGTGCTGGTGCCTGTGAAGATCTACGTCTCCTTCGTTCGGCTGGTCATACAGATACCAGAGGGGGTGAAGGTGTGGAAGCAACCTTTATTTACAGTCACAATCCACAACGAATATGGCTTAGATTGGCTAATTGTCGCAGTTTTGCGCGGGACATTCCTCTGGAGCGGTTGGATGAATTTCTTCCTCTTCCCGGCGCTCCGCGTCACGCTCGGGTTCCCGCATCAACAATTTTTCAACCCGGGTGCGGAGCAATTGCTCTTTTTCCTCCCGCCGCCTGATCTCCGCCGCGAGATCTTTGTAAAGGGAGAATGCCATCAGCACCATCAGTAACATGAACGGGAAAGCGGCGATTATGGATACGGTTCGCAGCCCGTTCAGGCCACCGCTTAGTAACAGGACGGAAGCCATCAGTAGCTGAAGTCCTCCCCAGAGGATGCGAACAAACCGTGTTGGTGTAAGAACACCCTTTGAGGTGAACATGCCCAGCACAAATGTGGCGGAATCCGCTGACGTCACCACAAACATGGAGACCAGTGCCACGGTCAGTATGGACGCGAACTCACCCCAGGGTAACTGATCAAGAAGGACGTAAAGTCCGGCCGGCACTTCTTCCGATACGGCATCCGCAATCGCGACGCCATCGAACAAATCGAAGTAGATTGCGGAGCCGCCGAAAGTGGCAAACCACATCATGCTTAAAGCCACCGGGACGATCATTACGCCCAAGACAAACTCGCGGACAGTTCTACCCCTCGAGATCCTCGCTATGAAACTGCCCACGAATGGCGCCCAGCTCAATCCCCAGGCCCAGTAGAACATGGTCCATTGCTCCACCCAATGTTCATGGGAATAGGGAGTGGTTACTAAGCTCATCTCTATGATATTGCCAAGGTACTCACCCGCTGTCTGGGTGAGTTCGCTGAAGATAAAACCGCTCGGTCCCGTGACGAGCACGAAAAACAGCAGTCCAGCGGCGAGCACCATATTGGCATTGCTGAGGTAGCGGATACCCATGTTGAGGGGCGTCATTGCCGAAATGATGAACAAGGTTGCGAGTCCCGCGAGAATGTAAAATTGTGATGTCGTAGAGTAGGTAGCTACTCCCAGATTGGCCAGTCCGCTGTTGACCTGTAACGCGCCAAGGCCGAGAGTCGTTGCGACGCCGAATACGGTGGAGACCACGGCAAGGATATCGACGATATTGCCCCAGCCGCGGTCCACCCGATCGCCCAGTAGCGGGCGGAAGCTTTCGCTGATCAGGCCGCGACTGCTGTGACGAAAGCGCACATAGGCAATGGCCAGCCCTACCAGTGTGAAGTTGGCCCATTGGTGGAATCCCCAGTGAAAAAACGCGTAGCGCATTCCCAGCTGCGCTGCCTCTGGGGTGCGGGGTTCGGCAAGGCCAAGGGGCGGATCATTGAAATGCATCATCGGTTCGGCCACGCCCCAGAAAACCAGACCGACACCCATCCCGCCCGAGAATATCATCGCCAGCCAGCTGTTGAACGAGAACTCCGGTGGTTCACCCTCTGCTCCCAGGCGAATGCTTCCAAATTTGGAGAAGGCGAGAAACAGGACAAACAACACAAAGCCGGTGGTTGCCATCAGATACATCCAGCCAAGTTTCCGGGCGGTGATATCGAGAATCTTCAGGGCTGTGGATTCCACCGCGTCGGGATACAGGACGGAGGAGGTGACGAATGCAGTTATGATCACTACCGAGGTGTAAAACACCACTCCGACATCGCCCAGATATTCCCTAAGAAATATTGTTGACCTGTTCATAAACGGCTCACTTTAAGCTGTTCACGGTAAGTTTTATGTAATGAATGAATCACGAGACGGAAAAATGCCCGACAGTCTTCGGGTTTTGGTTAAAGATTCTAAGCGGATTCGTTCGACCTATGATGAGTATGATGCCACTATAGCTCGCTTCTGGAGAACACCCGGTACAAGGGGACGAACAAAACCGCGATATACCAGCCGTACAGATAGACTTCGACTAAGCCAATGAAGAAGCCAGTCCACGTAAGCCATTCGAAGCCGGGCAGTAGCGGTGCCCACGCCTCGTACATACGCATCTGTGCCGGGGCAAGCAGACCAAAACCCACGCACAACAGATAGCTGATCACCAAGAACAGCGACAGGGTATTGCCTAATGGGGCGACACGTAACTGGGTGACAGGTGTGTTCGAATTGATCATAGTTAACGTCCTCTCTTAGTCCGAATTCTTCAAGGGTTGAAGTGGTTTACGAAACAGTTACATCCCGATTGGATCTTTATTGATCGCTGTCGGGGTTGTGTTGAATGTCCGCATTCTGTTGTCTGCGACGTTTGCGTTGGTGTAACTCAACCAGAATAATAACGACAATGAAGATAATGCCGCTGGCGATTGTAACGGCCTGCGGGTTCATGTGGACCTCCTGATCATATCGCTGGATGGAATAAACATCGGTACTCTACGCCGGTACGCCCGGTATTCGTCGCCGAATTGCTCAAGCATTTGACGCTCTTCTTTTTTTGCTAGGTAGGTATAGGCGGCGACAATGATGGGGAATGCCAGGACCGAGAGAATTGTCGGCCAGTGTACGACACCTTCCCCGAAGATTATCAGGAAAAGGCCTGTATATTGTGGGTGGCGTATATGAGCGTAAATTCCATCGGACATAAGCACGTTTTCGCGTCTTGCCGCGTGGATCCTTCGCCAGCCTTCGGCTACGAGTGATGCACCGATAAAGACTATGCCATATCCCAGAATCATGGCCACGATGTGCGCCACTGGCGAGTCAAAAAGTTGGGCCCAGAGGTTTCCACCTTCGCCCCATTCGAGATCCAGCCCAAAAAATCGGGCCAGAAAATAGATAGTGAGGGGGAAACCGTACATTTCCGCGTAAAAAGCGATGATGAAGGCCTGCAGCACGCCAGCGCGCGCCCATTCCTTCCAGCTATCAGGGGCAAGATACCGATACATCAACCACGAAACGATAACAGTGACGATGACTGCCAGGCCCCACATTCCTACATGCATAATATCAGCACCTTTAATGAAAATATGTCAGCGGTTAAGAAGAAAATATAGAGTCAAGAATAATGTTTCTCGTCACGCTAGAAAACTTTTCAGTGCAACCAACATCTTTCTTCTATGATAAGTAGAATCCAACTCAAATGGCCTTCGTCTATTCTCAGCAAATAGCTATATTCCGCCGCGGCATTGGTACATAGGCCCTGCTATTCTTTCGGTTCGGACCAATCGGGACGGTTGCTGGAGGTAATCATCGCTCATCGCCCGCCTCAGCGACGCTAACCTGAATGGCACGGCTCCCTTGCATGAGGGCTATACCGCATACGACGATCAGAATACCCAGCGCCTGGATAAGTTGCAGCCTTTCACTGAAGAACAAAAATCCTATCAGTAGCCCAAAGACCGGGGTCAGAAAGCTGAAGATGTTCAGTTGGTTCAATGGGGCGCGGGCGAGTAGACCGAACCAGAGAAATATCATCGCGGCTGTTGCCAGCGCGGAGAGAATGAGTAAGGAGCCAGTGAATCGGACTGTCCAGTTAACGCTCCAGTGTTCACCGGCTATCGCTGAGGCGAGCAACAGTATTCCGCCACCAAACAGGAGTTGGATCGCCATGGGCGCAGCGATGGAGCCGCCCGCTTCGTTTTTTAGCAGAATATTGCCTATTGCCGTCCCTATAGCGGCCATCAGTACCCAGGTAACTCCCAAGAGATAGCCGTCATTGTTCCCGCCGAATCCCGGCCACGACAACAAGGCTACACCCAAAAAACCGGTGACCAAGCCGGCTATACCCTTGGCTTTCAGGGTCTCACCAAGCCAGATGGCGGCGATCGCCGCGGCAATGAGCGGCTGGGTGCCCGCCAGCACGGTTGCAAGGCCCGGTGACAAGTGCCCGGCGCCCAGGAACATGCCGCCAAAGCCCAAAGCCGTATACGATAAACCGATTAGCCCAAGATGTAGCAGACTTCGGGGGTTGAGCTGATAAGTCCCCTGAAGCCGCAGCGCGATGCAAACAAGGACGAGCAGCCCACCGGCAAGAAAGGCACGCAGGGCGGCAAACAAAAGAGGTGGAGCGTCTGGCAGGCCAATCGCAATAAACGGGAAGCAAATGGCCCAGAGTAGCGCCACGATTACCATCCATGCAATATCGGTGGGTATCGGGCGCATGCTCATGGTGACGTTCCGGGGAGGTGCTGGCGCCAATAAAGGTGTTCGTAGAGGGAGCACCGCATTAGGCCGAGAGTGCCGACGAACAGAACTTCCTCCACAGTGACACCGGCCACCAGCCAGCCGCAAAGGGACCACGCTGCCTGCGGCAATGGCTGCACGACTTGCCCCATAACTGGGCTCTGTGCTTCTGCGGGAAAAGTAGGGCGGCAAACGCAATGAAACCGAGGATAACAAACCAGTATCGCCAATTCACGGGGCTGTTCGTCTTCTCCCCTGGGGGGTTATCGCTCTTTAGTGATTGCTGGTTCATTTTGGCGCCTGTTTTCAGTATGCGGGAGCAAGGACATGCCCTTTCAGAACCTATTTTCGGTTATGTGGAGGTGTGCGGTGACAGCTCCAGGGTTCATGTTGGGCATTGTCCTTGACGTTCTGATCGACAAATCGGTAGTACTCTTCTTTAAAGTGCGCCCACCAGCCATGTTTGGGTTGAATACCGTGCTTAGCCAGAATTTCCCCCACGCAGTCGATGCATAGCCGGGATGCGTCATAGGAGAAATCGAGTTTGGCGGACTTGTCGTCGAAGGCGACCTTTTCCACACCGTATAGCTGGTCAATTTCTGCAATGGCTGCGTTCAGATTCCTGCTGTCAATGGGCGCCACAAGTTTGAGCTGACGATTTACCAGGTTGACCTCTGAAACGCCCAATCGGTGCTCTTTGTGTTTCATTCACGAGGCTCCTTTTTTTGTGCGGGTGCATATTCAGCGTCAGCGCGGAGAATGCACGCTTTCGGTCGGATCAGCTATTTCTTGTGAATATGTTTGCGGAGCTTTTTCTCTTGCGTCTGATGCTCCTTCATCTGATCCATCATTGCCTGCATCATGTTCTTATCTTCGCTCATCATGCTCATGCACTTTTCCATGTTCATGGGTGCCATGTCTTGGCCCTTGTCGCCGGGCTGGTGCAACGTAGCCATACTACTGCTCATCATATGCATGCCGGATTGCATGACATCCATGTGCTCCTCCAATAACTGCTGGCGCATCTCCGGATCCTGCTCGGCTTTTATCTCTTCCATCAACGCATGCATTTCCTGCATGTGCTCATGCATCGATGCCATCTCTTGATCGTGCATTCCCATGGTTCTGTCCATCATTTCGTCACCGTGTTGATGACCATCCTGGGCGAAGGCGGGAGTTGCAAAAATTGCAGTGAGGGCGATTGCTTTACATAATTTTTTCATGGTGTTCTCCTGGTGGATGTGTCGAAAAGTCGACTCCGATTGGTGAGGATTGAGCTCACCGGTTTTAAACAATGTCTATCGTCGTTTTGCAGCCTCTTTTCGGCCTTCTTCCAGGCCCCGACGATAGGCCTCGTCCGCATCCGGATGTTGGCCGTGAGCGTGCTCTCCGTCAGCGTGCCCGCCGCGGCCCTTGTGCATAAAGATATGCATCAGTGGGCACAGCAGGATAATCAGAAAGGGGAGATACGGAAGAACGTGGGCGCCGTGCTCCACAAGGAGAAAGTAGAATGCGGCGCCAATCAGTGTGAGTGTTGCCAAGCCGTGAAGGCTGGTCCAGTATCCGGGTTTGCTTGCCATTGAGTTTCTCCTTCGCCGCCTCAGGCAGCGCTGTTAATTCGGAATCGGGTTATTTGTCCGCATTCAGTTTCACCCGCTTGAGGCGTAGGGAGTTGCCGATCACCGACAGGGAGCTGCTGGTCATGGCGATCACCCCGATCATGGGATGAAGCAGGCCCACCGCCGCAATGGGAATGGCCGCCAGGTTGTAGAACCAGGCCCAGAACAGGTTTTCCACGATCTTGCGGAAGGTGGCCCGTGACAGGCGAATAGCTTCCACCACCTTGGACAGTTCGCCCTTTACCAGAGTGACATCCGCCGCCTCGATGGCGACATCGGCACCAGCGCCGATGGCAATGCCCACATTGGCCTGTTTCAGTGCCGGGGCGTCGTTGATGCCGTCGCCCACCATAGCCACCTGCTGACCATACTTGGCCTGCAGTTTTCTAATGGCGTCCACCTTGCCTTCCGGCAGGACGCCCGCCAGCACCTCGTCGATGCCCACCTGGTTCGCCACATGGCGGGCAGTACGCTCGTTGTCGCCGGTTATCATGACGGTGTGAATCTCCAGCTCATGAAGCGCGGCAATGGCGGCTTTCGAGTCCTCCTTGATGGTGTCGGCCACGGCGACAATGCCAGCGGCGCGATCTCCAGCGGCCACCAGCATGGCGGTCTTGCCCTCATTTTCCAGTCGGACCAGCGCCTCTTCTAGGTTGCCCAGTTCTATGTTTGCTTCATTGAGAAGCCGGCGGCTACCGACGCGAATATGTTGGTCGTCCACCCGGCCCTCCACTCCGCGGGCGGTAATGGCGCGGAAGTCGGCGACGGTCGGAACATCTAGGCCTTTCTCGCGGCCACCGGCTACGATGGCTTGCCCCAGGGGGTGCTCGGAACCCGCTTCCACCGAAGCCGCGAATCGAAGCACGTCGCTCGCATCGAAGTCGGTGGTGGCAATCACGTCGGTCAGGGCGGGCTCGCCTTTGGTGATCGTACCGGTCTTGTCGAGGACCACGGCCTTGATATCCTTGAGGGACTGAATGGCTTCGCCGGAACGGATCAGTACACCGGATTCGGCGCCCAGGCCCGAGCCCACCATAATGGCGGTGGGAGTGGCCAGTCCCAGAGCACAGGGGCAGGCGATGACCAAGACGGAAATGGCCGCTAAAACCCCCAACATTAAGGGTGAAAGTTCCGGATTGACCCAAGGCAGGAATTCGGCACCCCAGTAAAGAATCGGCCGCAGCGGCTCGGCGAACAGCAGCCAGACCACCAAGCTCGCCAAACTGATGACAATAACTGCCGGGACGAATTTTGCGGTCACCTTGTCGGCGAATTCCTGGATCGGCACCCTGGAACCCTGCGCCTGTTCCACCAGCCGAACGACCTGTGACAGGAAAGTATCGGCGCCCACCCGTGTGGCGCGAACCTGGAGCATGCCTTCCTTATTGATTGTGGCACCAATCACCCCGTCGCCGGGCCCTTTCTCCACCGGCACGGACTCGCCGGTGGCGATGGATTCATCCAGGTGGCTGTTGCCCTCGACGATCTCGCCGTCGGTGGGCACTTTGGCGCCGGGGCGGACCACCATAATGTCTCCCACCTGGAGTTCCGCCACCGGCACTTCAATTTCTTGTCCATCTCGCAGTACAGCTGCTGTTTTGGCGCCCAGTTTGAGCAGCTTCTTGATCGCTTGGGAGGCCCGCCCCTTGGCCCGGGTTTCCAGGTAGCGGCCGAGCATGTGAAAAGTCATGATGGTGGCGGCCATCTCAATAAAAGAGGTCATGGGGTAGACAAAGCCCACCAGCCCAATCAGGTAGGGGGGCAGGCTGCCCATGGAGATGAGTACATCCATGTTGGCGGTACGGTTGGTGAGGGAGCGCCAGGACGAGCGGTGGGTGGCCCAACCACCCCGGAGGAACACCACGGGAAAGCCGAGCAGGGCCACCCAGGCCAGATAACCTGGCACCGGCATCCATAGCATGTGTACCATCATCAGTACCATGATCAGGGTGGTGGGTATGGCGGCGAACCACAGGCGCTTCCATGCCTGGTCGAGGTAGCGTTCCTCGACGGCTTCATCCGCCTCCGTATCCGCCCGCTCTCGGTTTTCGTTGACGCCGGCCACCTCGTATCCCGCACGTTCAATGGCTTTTTTGATAGTTTCTGCATCCGCCGTTGCCGGATCAAAGCGAACCGTCACCTTGTGATTGGCAACGTTGGTGGAAATGTCAGTAATGCCGGCGAGACGCTTGATGGAGCTGGAAACCAGTCCGGCACAGTGATCGCTGCCCATACCCGGTACTACGATTTGGATGAATTGCTGGCTGTCGCGATCGCTGACTGCTTGTGATTGTGAGGAGGAGCTGGGCGTATCCATGAGATCTCTCCGATTGTTTATGCGCCGATGTAGACAGCTGCCGCAGTGTGGTCAAATTCTTCGATCAGGTGGCAGATCATCTCACCTGTCGGTGCTCGGTCCGGCTTCTGGTTCCAGGTTTCAATTGCCGATGTCATACGTTCGCGAAGTTGCACGCTGTCTTGAAAGCTTTTTTGAGTTTCGATCAAACGCTGCTGGATTAGCACCCGGACCAGTGGGCAGGGAGAGCGACCCCGTTCGGCGGTACTCAGGATTTGACCAATATCCTCCACCGAAAAACCCAGTTGTCTAGCGCTCAGAATAAAACGCAGCAGGCGCCTTTCCTTGTCGCCATACTCTTTATATCCATTGGTAGGGTTCTTGCTAGGGTTGAGGTAACCAACGCGCGTGTAGAAGCGCACTGTATCCGCGGTTACCCCAATCTCGTTGGCTATTTGGTTGACTCGCATTTGATTCGTATCCTCTTTACCCGCCATTAGCGATCTGGCTAGACCTCCTAATGATTTTCACCAATGATCTATGTTTAGCTACCGGGTTCTAGACCTAGGTTGTACCGTAACTATCGGCACGATAAACCTGTGTCATGAACACAGGTCAAGTGGCGTTCGAATTTAGATGCCACATTATCCAGATAGTCGTCTTTCTCCGAGCGCTCGGGCCAAGGTCCGCCTCGAGATATCGTCGCTTGTAATTGCTGATTACACTCTCCTGCAGGACAACTCTGTGCAGAAAAATGGCGGTGCAGGGCGCAATGGCTCTCGCTATTTGCTTGGTCATGATCCGCAACCAAGGAAGCTACAGATTCCGCTATGCATCGCATGCTAAGCAACATGAAACAGTTATCAGTAGGGTAGAGGGAAATGCCTGTCAGTCGCATGACGCTAAAATTACAACAATGTAATGTGGGGGTAATCTTTCTGTTGGTCCGTAAATTCTACTATGGGGGTCGTGTGTGGCTTCCTTAAACAATATTAGAGCGGCAAATAGGTGCCGGGTTTTTATCGTTACCAAATGGTGTGATGTCATCATATCTGCAACGATTATTTAAATACTGGACGAAGCGGTTGCACTGAGGAGGGGCCGGAGTGGTTGCAATTAACATAGCTGGACTCCTGCTGATCGCGCTCATGGTATGGGGGTTCTGTCTGTACAAAGACGAAACAGATGTTCAAGTGGCCGGTGATACGGCTCCATCAATTCCGGTCAGTCACCAAAGCTGCTCATTTTGAGAGTTTGTGAATCCCCTTGCGCAGCGGTAGTTGTGTCCGCTGATGTAAGTGTTAGCCAGGGTCTGATAGTGGATGCAGTGTTTGAAGTCGCTGTGCCTGCTCTCCCACTGAGAAAATATGTGTTTACGTGCCAGATGCGGATGTATCGGGGTGGTTTAACTGTGAAGGAGGTGTGATATGACGAGTGCCGAGAATGAAGCAAAGCAATGGCTTACGTCTAGAAATATCGCCATCACTGCGTGATGAGATCGAATCGCACAAAGCCAAACAAAAAAGGAAAAATTAGCATGGCCTGCTATTTATCCAACAATCTCGCTAGATTCTGCAGCCGCAATCGGGTTCGCACTTCTCGAGGTCGAGCGGTACTGCGATTGCTGATGTTGTGCCTAATGACGATTCTACCGATAAACGCAAATGCTTCGGAGGGCGGCGCTACGGACCCAGTTCTGACGGCGCGGGCAGCGGTGTTGCTAGCGCTTGAAGACAATCCTGGCCTTGCAGCAATGCAACATCGCTACGAGGCGCTGCGGGAAGTGCCTAGGCAGGTCGGTAGCTTGCCGGACCCCATGCTCAACATCAACGCGATGAATTTCCCAACGGACAGTTTTGATCGCGATCAGGAGGGGATGACGCAACTGCAGTTCGGGTTTAGCCAAGAGTTCCCCTTCCCCGGGAAACTGGATCTCAAAGAAGAAGCTGCGACGTTTGATGCGATCGCCGCTGGCTACTCTGTAGACGAAATGAGAGTAAGGCTAGCGAACTCCGTCAAGACAACCTGGTGGCAGATACACTACCTCGATCGGGCGTTGGAGACGCTGGAGAAAAACAAGGAGCTACTGCGTCAGTTTATTGCAGTGGCCGAAACCAAATATGAAACGGGCAGGGGACTACAGCAGGATATTTTGCTCGCGCAGCTGGAACTTTCCAAGCTGATTGAGCAGGGCATAAGTCTGGTGGCTTTGAGAAAACACCAGTCGATACAGCTTAATACGCTCATGGATAGACCGGCCAGCTCTCCTGCGGCGCTCGCTGACGTTGATATCAGCTCGATGCCGGGCATCCTCAGCGAAACCGAGCTCTTTGCGATCGCGAACGAATCCAGGCCGATTTTAAAAGAGAAGGAGACTCAGATGCAAGCGGCTCTAGCGCGGCTCGAGCTAGCCAAGAAAGACAGGTTTCCGGATTTCAAGCTCGGTGTCATGTATGGAGAGCGGGATGGTGATAACCCGCCTTTCATGGGTGGATCACGAGCGGATCTCTTCTCGGTAATGTTTGGAGTCAAGATACCGCTTTATGCAGGCCGCAAGCAGTCAGGAGCTATCTCTCAAAAAACCGCGGAAGTCGCGAAAAATCGCTACGCGCTTATTGATGAGAAAAGTGCCGTGAGATCTGCCATTGCAACCGCTATCACCGACTATCAGAAATCGAGGGAGCAGAACGAATTGTTCAGCACAGGCATCATTCCACAAGCCGAGCAAACGGTGCAATCGATGCTCGCTGCCTATCAGGTGAGCGAAGTTGACTTTCTCAACTTGGTTCGCAGTCAAATGACTTTGTTTAACTATGAGCTTCTGTACTGGAAGTCGTTCAGTGAAGCCAATCAGGCGTTATCGCGTCTGGAGGCCGCAGTAGGAAGGGTGTCCATCTATGAGTAAAGCGACAATTGCAACAGCGGTCATCATGCTTGGCCTCGGATTGGCCGGCGGCTACTGGTTATCTCAGGACATCACAGGCGACACAGTCGCTGAGGAGGGCGGCCCCGAGCCGCTTTACTACCGTAATCCAATGAACCCAAGCGTCACCTCGCCCGTCCCGGCGCAGGACTCGATGGGGATGGACTATATCCCCGTATACGCGGAGGAGGGGAGTAGGTCTCGCGACCGCGATATTTTGTACTACCGAAACCCGATGAACCCGTCGGTCACTTCGCCTACCCCCATGAAGGATTCCATGGGTATGGACTATGTACCGGTGTACGCCGAAGGCGAGAGTAGCGATGTCGTCGGCACAGTAAAGATCGATCCTGTGGTCGTTCAGAATATCGGAGTTCGCACCGCGATAGCGAAATCTGAATCCATAAGCCGGACTATAAGAACCGTTGGTCGCGTTGACTTAAATGAGGAACGCATGGCGCGGCTTCATCCAAAAGTACAGGGCTGGATAGAGGAGCTGTACGTTGACAAGACTGGTGAAGCTGTCGCATCCGACGACATACTCCTGAGCATCTACTCCCCGCAGTTGGTTTCCACCCAGCAGGAATACCTACTGGCACTGAACAATCTGGCTGCGCTGGGAGAGAGCCCCTTTGAAGACATTCGCGAGGGTGCCAGGAATCTGGTGAGGAGTTCGCGTGAACGGTTGCAGTTTTTGGATGTACCCGAACACCAGATAGAGGAGTTAGAGAAAAGTCGGGAGATCAAGAAGAGCATTCACATTCACTCGCCTGTGGATGGCACGGTGCTGCGAATTGGGGTTCGTCAAGGACAGCATGTAACGCCCCAGCAAGAGCTCTACATGCTGGCCGACCTGAGAGAAGTATGGGTACTGGCTGACATCTATGAAAACGAGATTCCTTGGATAAATGTCGGCGACGAGGTGGAAATGACGCTCACATCTGTACCCGGTAAGACCTTTACAGGTGAAGTGGCTTACATCTACCCCTATTCGGAGGCAAAGACCCGGACCACCAAAGTGAGACTGGTGTTCGACAATCCTGACCTCCTGCTCCGGCCCGATATGTTCTCCAAGGTAAAGATACTGTCCGACACGCGCACCAACTCCATTGTCGTGCCATCAGAGGCAGTCGTGCGCTCTGGAGGCAATCCGCAGATATTTGTCGTGAGGGAGCCCGGAAAGTTCGAGCCCAGGACTGTCAGGCTAGGCGTGGAATCAGGCGGTCGCGTCGAGGTGCTTGACGGTGTCAGTGATGGAGAAGAGGTGGTGACATCGGCGCAGTTCCTGGTTGACTCGGAATCAAAGCTGCGCGAGGCCACCGCCAAAATGATGGACGCACTTAAAGGCGAGGATATTCAAGCCGAGGCTGATCACTCCGCGCAATCGGGTGGTCGCAAGAACATGGATGGCAACGATTCTGAAATGTCTGAAGCGCAGGGCGACGCTCGTAGCGATACGGGGCATGAGACAAGCGATGAACCAGACCATGAGATGGGCGAAGACGCTCACGGAGGCATGGTTCATGATTAAGGCGATCATCAATGCGTCCCTGCGTGATCGATTTATGGTTCTGGTGGCGACCTTCATTGTAGGCGTGGTCGGCATTTTCTCTTATAAGAACGTTCCGCTGGACGCAATTCCCGATTTGTCGGATGTCCAGGTCATCATCTTTACCAAGTACCCGGGGCAGTCGCCGCAGGTTGTGGAAGACCAGGTGACCTATCCGCTGACAACCTCGATGTTGGCTGTTCCCGATACGAAAGTTGTGCGGGGCTACTCGTTTTTTGGACTGTCGTTTGTCTACATCATTTTTGAAGATGGAACCGATATGTATTGGGCACGCTCGCGCGTTCTCGAATCAATCAACTACGTCAGCGGGCGATTGCCCCAGGGCGTTACGCCCACGTTGGGGCCCGATGCAACCGGCGTGGGTTGGGTCTACGAGTACGCGCTCGTCGATCGAAGCGGTAAACACGACCTGGCGGAGCTTCGCTCTTTGCAGGATTGGTATCTTCGATATCCCCTACAAACCGTCAATGGCGTTTCGGAAGTCGCGTCTGTTGGTGGCTTTGTCAAGCAGTATCAGGTTGAAGTCGATCCCAATGCGCTGCTTCGCTACAACATTCCCCTCGACAAGGTCAGGATGGCAATCAAGATGTCCAACAAGGATGTCGGTGGTCGTCTGGTGGAAATGGCTGAGACCGAATACATGGTGCGCGGACTGGGCTATATACAGTCTATTGATGACCTGAACTCCATCCCTGTGTCGGTTGATGAAAATGGTACGCCAATCCGTCTGCGAGATGTCGCGAATGTGCAGATCGGCCCCGAACTGCGGCGCGGGCTCGTGGATCTCAATGGGGAGGGCGAGGTTGCAGGCGGCGTTGTCATTATGCGCTTTGGCGAGAATGCGTTGGCAACAATTCAGGCCGTGCGGGAAAAACTGGAAGAGCTGAAAGCAGGGCTGCCCGAGGGCGTTGAGATCGTCCCGGTCTACGACCGTGGTGATTTGATTGAGCGAGCGGTTGACAGCCTCAACACATCACTCGCCCAGGAACTGGTTATCGTAAGCATCGTGGTGATTTTGTTCTTGCTACACGCGCGCTCTGCGTTTGTAGTGATTATCACTCTGCCCTTGGGCGTTCTGATGGCCTTTATCGTAATGCGTATCCAAGGCCTTAACGCCAACATCATGTCATTAGGTGGGATCGCAATCACCATCGGGACCATGGTGGACGGTGCCATTGTGATGGTGGAGAACGCGCATAGCCGACTTGCAATGGCTCGCGACGCCAAGGGCAGTGAGCTCACGATCGAGGAGCGTTGGAAAACGATCGGCGAGTCTTGCCAGGAAGTAGGCCCTGCTCTGTTTTTCTCCCTTCTTGTGATTACCGTATCGTTCCTACCCATTTTTACGATGCAGGCACAAGAAGGGAGGCTTTTCAGTCCTCTGGCTTTCACCGCGACCTATGCCATGGCGGCCTCGGCAATACTGGCCATCACACTGGTACCGGTAATGATGGGTTACTTTCTGCGAGGCAAGATCATTGCGGAGCACAAAAACCCGTTGAACCGCGCGCTCCATGCACTCCATCGGCCTGCTTTGAAAACGGCGATGCGCTGGAGGGTAGTGACTGTCGTGTGTGCTATAGCGCTTCTAGGCGCTACCTACTACCCCTATTCCAAACTGGGCAGCGAGTTCATGCCGCCGCTCGATGAGGGCGACATACTGTATATGCCCACAACGTTCCCCGGAATATCGATCACCAAGGCAAAGGAACTGTTGCAACAAACGGACAAAATACTCGCCACGTTCCCCGAGGTACATCATGTGTTTGGCAAGGTCGGCCGTGCAGAAACTGCGACTGACTCCGCGCCACTGGCAATGATCGAAACCACTGTGCGGTTGAAACCAAAAGAGGAATGGCCCGATCCGGGCAAAACAACGAAAGAGCTGATGAGCGAGATGGACGCCGCGATCCAGTTTCCTGGTCTCGCCAACGCATGGACCATGCCGATCAAGACGCGCATCGACATGCTTTCTACCGGCATCAAGACGCCTATCGGTATCAAAGTATCGGGGCCTGATCTCAATGTCCTGCAGGAAGTCTCTCAGGACATTGAGCAGGCCATGAAAACGCTTCCCGAGACGACCTCCGCGTTTGGGGACCGCGCAGTCGGTGGCTACTACCTCGATTTTGACATCAATCGGGAAAGTGCCGCGCGCTATGGACTCACGGTTGGCGCAGTACAGGACGTTATTCAAAGCGCTATCGGGGGCATGAATATCACCGAAACCGTGGAGGGATTGGAACGCTATCCCGTAAATCTGCGCTACCCCAGAGAGCTTCGGGATGATCTGGAAACCCTCAAGCGCGTGATTATACCCACACCAACCGGTGCGCAAATTCCTCTCGCTCTGGTAGCCGAGATCAACTATACGAGAGGTCCGCCGGTCATCAAGAGTGAAGATGCGAGACCCAACGCCTGGATCTATGTAGACATATCAACATCAGACATTGGCGGATTCGTGACTAAGGCCAAAGAGGTTGTTAACCAGCAGGTCGACATTCCGGCTGGTTATACGCTGACGTGGTCGGGCCAATTCGAGTACATGGAAAGAGCGGCGAAACGGCTTAGCATCGTAGCGCCTGCAACGCTGTTCATTATTTTTCTGTTGCTCTACTTCAACTTTCGCAATGTTATCGAGCCGGTTGTCGTGATGATATCGATACCCTTTGGTCTGATAGGTGGAATCTGGCTCATCTATTTCAACGACTACAACGTGTCGGTTGCGGTAGCGGTTGGGTTCATTGCGTTGGCGGGCATGGCGGCAGAGATTGGCGTGCTTGTGTTGAGCTTTATCGATACAGAAATTGCCGAGCGCAGAAGTGAAAGCGCAAGGCGTCTTACATTAGAGGAGATTCGGGATTCTGTACTGAACGCAACATCTAAACGAGTAAGGCCGGTAGCAATGACCGCCATTTCCACGATGGCGGGTTTGATACCAATCATGTTGAGTAGTGGCACAGGATCAGATGTCACCCATCGAATCGCCGCGCCCATGCTCGGCGGAATGCTGACCGTGATGATACTCAATCTGCTGGTGCTGCCTGTGATTTATAGCTTTGTTCTCCAGTTTCAGGAAAAGCGACGCGTTGTGGCCGATAGCTCTGAAGTACAGGCCGCAGATGGGCCAGCAGGTTCGGTTTCATGATTATTGCGATCGCGTTAGCGTTCGGGCTGGTCGCCTTGACGTTTATGTTTCATTACCGGGCGTTACTTTGGCTGGGATCAAGAGCTACCCAGTTTAGAATTTCTACGCAGGCAAAAGTGCTATTTGTCGTTGTGACGCTCTTTCTGGTACATATAGCAGAGATCGGAATGTATGCGATCACCTACGGTGTCTCTGTCTCCGTTCTGGAGCTTGGAGTTTTTCAAGGTGCCTTGATCACGGATGCGATGAGCTATCTCTACTATTCGGGCGTGATTTATACAACGCTTGGCCTGGGTGACATTGAGCCCCAGGGCCACATCCGCTTTATCACAGCCATGGAAGCACTCAACGGTTTTCTACTTATTACATGGTCTGCGTCATTCACTTTTCTAGCGATGGGGCGTTTTTGGCCATGGGAAAATAGATGCGACAAACCGTTTGCGCATGTGGACACGACACTTGTCAACGAGAGGGGAAGTAGAAAATGATTAGAATGAGGAGATTATATGCTGCTAGGGCAGCGGTAGCGGCAATGTTTGCGATGTTTCTAGTTGTGGCCTGCTCGGAAAAGCAACCTGTTCCCGGTCAGCAAAGCGGGGTCAACATCGTCAAGATGGAGGTGTTCAAGACCCCAACTTGTGGTTGTTGCAATAAATGGGTAGATCATCTAAAGAACGAAGGGTTCGCAGTGATCACGAAAGATCGGGTGAGTCTTGATGCAATAAAAGAGGGGTACAACATAGATCCTCACTACCAGTCGTGCCATACGGGTGTAGTGGATGGATATGTCTTTGAAGGCCATATTCCCGCGAGGTTGATTAGGCAATTTCTAGACGACATACCGGAAGGCGCACTCGGATTAGCAGTGCCCGGCATGCCCATAGGAAGCCCTGGTATGGAAATGGGTGAGCGATTCGATAGCTACGATGTGCTGTTGCTGAAAAGCGACGGGACCAGCGAAGTATTTTCCCATGTTGATGGCCCAGAATAGGTGGACCGGTGTCTAGTTGATAAGAGCAGGTGGGAGTGTCACGGCCCTTTTGGTGGCGGTCGTGTTGTTCAATGTAGGCATTTCGATGCACAGTGAAGCCTGTGATGCCCATTGACAAGCTTATATGCAGCAGTGCAGCAACTCCCATCTGACTTCGGGTGACCTGTAGAGCCTTGCGCAGCTTTCATTTATTGCGGTTCATCGTGAGCATTGGAAGGATCCTTTTTATCAGGCCCTGCTCACCGGGGCTGCAAGCGCTCAATTTTCCTATTGAGCGGTTTTTTAGCCCGCACTGTTTTTGGCGGGGTTGGCTCGGTTACTGGTGCGTAATTCAGTGAAAATACCCCTTGCAGGATTCCCATCCGTCACGACCTTCCTGTTGCTGGACCTGGCGTTTATCCTAATGGGTAAGGCGATGTCGGCACTCCAGGTAGTGTCCCGTCAAGCGGTGTAATCCCGGTCTCCATTTTCATCGCGTCAGGCGGCCTTAGACTGTGGCAGTGGGTTGGCCTGGTCTTCCTTGCTCAGCACACGCGCCAACGTCTCTTGGCTCATGTGGCGGCGTGTCACCTGCCACTCATCTGCTTGCTCAGCCAGCAATGTTCCCACCAGCGGCATGATGGCGGCGTTGTTCGGGAAGATACCGACCACCCGTGAGCGGCGTTTGATTTCCTTGTTCAATCGCTCCAGGGAGTTCGTTGGCGCCAGCTCATGCCCATAGCCTGCACCAGCTTCGTCCACCTTGCGAGTCGATATAGCCTTCACATAGGCCTCCTGCACGACGGCAACCAGCGCTTGCTCCGAGGCCTTGCGAGGTTCAATGAAGCTCGGCAGGTAACTGCCTGTGCGCAGCTTCGGAATGCGTAACTCCATCGTCCCCAAGCGGGTCACCAGCGTGCGCTCTCGGTAACCGTTGCGCTGGTTGACGCTGTCCTCGCTGCGCTCGTGCCGACCCGCGCCACAGCGTTGCTCTGCCTCGGCGTCCATAAGCCGTTGCAATACCAACTGGCCCAGCTCTCGGAGCAGGTCATCGTGGTGTCTCTCCGTGTCTGGTTGTCTCGCAACCTCCAGTTTACGGAGACCCACGGTGGCCGCCACCACCGTGAAGATTTACACCACTCATGGGGACACTATGGCACTTCAGAAAGCGGATATTATTGGTATTTCCTCATTGCCTGTCAGCTTTGAACAATGATTGGGTCGGTGTCAAATCCACCTGAGGGGCGATTCTGGAGCAATTGTTGGTACTAGAGGTTTTCCTGCTCTTTCTGGGGCTGGCCAGAAGGCAACGGAAAAATGCTCCTGTTGCAGAACCTTCAGGAGAGTTTTTGGGCCCCGGCGTCAGCTGTGGGAAGCCGGAGTAGCCGACAAGTTCCGCAATATGCCGCATTGCTCCACTGTCCGACGGTTTGAGCAACTGAGGCGCAGCATTCTCAGTTGCTCGTTCAGCTTGGTGAGTTCCTGGATACGCGCCTCCACCTGCTCGATGTGCCTATCCATCATCCGGTTCACGTCGTCGCACTGCGCACCGGGCGAACGGTTTAATGCCAACAACTGCCGAATCTCCTGCAAACTGAGATCCAGGCTGCGACATTGCTTGATAAACAGCAGTTGCTCAACGGCAGCTTCATCGTATAAGCGAAAATTGCCTTCACTGCGTTCTGCAGAGGCAATCAAATGCTCCTTTTCATAATGGCGGATGGTTTGCACGGAGAACCCAGTCACTTCCGACACTTCGCCGATTTTCATGATCTTTCATTACTCCGATTGACTCTATAGTTGTTATAGAGTTTATAGTGGCGGTCTGTACACCCACAAGGGCTTTATTCGATGTCTGACCCGTGCAATGACAATTGTCAGAGCAACAAGATTGCCAATGGCCCCACCTCTGCAATAGCCAATACTGATATGGCTTCTCAACATGGCTATGTCAGTGACTACCGAGTGCGAAAAATGGACTGCCCATCGGAAGAGGGGATGATCCGCATGGCCTTGGACAGTATTGAGCCC
>CERO01023705.1_pt1 | contig 143922 bp, 133 predicted proteins | sample 530851 | NCBI WGS metagenome assembly CERO01 (sample SAMEA2621033, study PRJEB7988) | marine metagenome | biome: marine biome (ENVO:00000447); feature: surface water layer (ENVO:00002042); material: "saline water (ENVO:00002010), including plankton (ENVO:xxxxxxxx)" | depth 5 m
ACGCCGGGCGGGTATCGACCCGGCCCGGGTGGATGACGTCATCATGGGCAGCGCCCTGCAGCAGGGCGCTACCGGCTCCAACGTGGCACGGCAGATTGCCCTGCGCGCAGGGCTGCCGGTCACGGTGTCCGGCATGACACTTGACCGCCAGTGTTCCTCTGGCCTCATGGCGGTCGCCACCGCGGCCAAACAGATCATGTACGATGGCATGACCTGCGTTGTGGGTGGCGGGCTCGAGTCCATCTCGCTGGTGCAGAATGAGCATATGAACCTGCACAGGATGGTGGATGAAGAGCTGATGGCGATGCACCCCAATATCCACATGCCCATGCTGCAAACGGCAGAGGTGGTGGCCAAGCGCTACGGTATATCGCGCGAGGCCATGGATGAGTACGGCCTGCAGTCGCAGCAGCGCACGGCCGAGGCGTATGAAGCCGGGCGCTATGCGGATGAGCTGGTGCCGGTCACCTGCAAACGCATCGTGTGGAACAAGGAAACCGGCGAACAGTCCGAGGCGGAGGCCACGGTCAGCGCCGATGAAGGCCTGCGTGCCACAACCGCCGAGGGCCTCGCGGGCCTGAAAACGGTAATTGAAGGCGGCACCATCACGGCGGGCAACGCCTCACAGCTTTCCGACGGCTCCTCCGCGCAGCTGTTGATGGATGCCAAGGTGGCAGAGCAGGAAGGCCTGCAGCCGCTGGGTTTGTATCGCGGTATTGCGGTGGCGGGCTGCGAGCCAGACGAAATGGGTATCGGCCCGGTGTTTGCCGTGCCGAAACTGCTCAAGCAGCACGGCCTGTCGGTCGATGACATTGGCCTGTGGGAACTCAACGAGGCCTTTGCCGTGCAGGTGGTGTACTGCCGCGACCGGCTGGGCATCGATAACGACAAACTGAACGTCAGCGGCGGGGCGATTTCCATTGGCCACCCCTACGGCATGAGTGGCTCGCGCATGATTGGTCACGCTTTGCTGGAAGGCAAGCGGCGCGGTGTGAAATACGTTGTGATTACCATGTGCGTAGGTGGTGGCATGGGTGCCGCCGGCCTGTTCGAGGTGTTGTGATATGAAAGCGGTGGTATGCAAGGAACACGGGCTGCCCGACAAGCTGTCATTCGAGGCCGCATGGCCGGACCCGGAGATGGGTGACGATGACGTGCTGATTGACGTCAAGGCGGCGGGGCTGAACTTCCCGGATGTACTCATCATCCAGAACAAGTACCAGACCAAACCGGATCTGCCGTTCATTCCCGGTGGCGAGTGCTCGGGCGTGGTAGTGGCGGTGGGCAAGAACGTGAAGCGCCTGCAGCCGGGGGAGAAAGTGATCTCCATGGGCGCGCACGGTGCGTTCTGTTCGCGCATTGCGGCCAACCAGCACGCTGTGTTCCCCATGCCGGACGGGCTCACGTTCGAGCAGGCAGCGGGTGTCGCCATCACGTATTTCACCTCCTACCATGCGCTCAAGCAGCGCGCCAACTTGCAGCCCGGGGAAACCCTGCTGGTGCTGGGTGCGGCGGGCGGCGTAGGCACCACGGCGGTGGAGTTGGGTAAGCTGATGGGCGCGCGGGTGATCGCCGCTGCCAGCACGGACGAGAAGTTGGCCCTGTGCAAGCAACTCGGTGCTGATGAGCTTATCAACTATAGCGAGGCGTCACTCAAGGATACCCTGAAGGAACTCACCGGCGGCAAAGGCGTGGACGTGGTGTACGATCCGGTGGGTGGTGACTATTCCGAACCGGCCCTGCGCAGCATGGCCTGGAACGGGCGCTACCTGGTGATCGGTTTCGCCAGTGGCCCCATCCCCAGTATTCCCCTCAACCTGGCGTTGCTCAAGGGCTGCTCGATCGTGGGTGTGTTCTGGGGCCGCTTCATGGCAGAAGAGCCCGCGATGAACCTGCAGAATATCCACGATTTATGGGCATTGTTTGCCGAGGGCAAATTAAAGCCGGTCGTCACCGACCTCTTTGCCCTGGAGGATTATGAAGCGGCCTATGCCTGCATGATGGAGCGGCGGGCACGCGGCAAAGTGATTCTCACGCTGTAGGAGCACGCCATGCAGCCTTTCGTTTTCAACACGGTGCCGCAGCTCATTTGCCGACCGGGCAGCGCTCTGGACCTGGCAGAGAGTTGCCAGCGCCTGGGGATTCGTCAGCCGCTGCTGGTAACCGACCCCGGCTTGATGGCGATCGGGCTGGTGCAGCCGGTGCAGGCCGCGCTGGAAGCGGCCGGCGTGCCCGTGGTGCTCTACGATCAGGTACGGGAAGACCCCCCGGAGGCCACGGTTGAGGCGGCAGCGGCGCTGGGACGCGCTGCGGCCGTGGATGGCGTGATTGCGCTGGGCGGTGGCAGCTCCATGGATGTGGCAAAGGTGGTGGCGGCGCTGATGGCGGGCTCTCAGCCGCTGCAGTCCCTCTATGGAGTCGACCAGATCAGCGGCGGACGCCTGCCCCTGATACTGGTGCCCACTACCGCCGGTACCGGCTCCGAAGTGACCCCGGTTGCGGTCATCACCACCGGGGAGACCACCAAGGCCGGTGTCTCTTGCGCGGTACTGCTGCCCGATGTTGCCCTGCTCGATGCCGACCTGACCCTGGGTCTGCCACCCCGGGTAACGGCCATGACCGGCGTTGATGCCATGGTGCATGCCATCGAGGCCTACACCTCGAAACTGAAAAAGAACCCGGTTTCCGACAATCTGGCGCGTGAGGCATTGCGGCTGCTGGCCACCCACATTCGCACGGCTGTCAGCGACGGCGGCAACCGCGAAGCGCGCGCCGCCATGTTGCTGGGTGCCTGCCTCGCCGGGCAGGCGTTTGCCAATGCCCCGGTCGCCGCGGTGCACGCGCTGGCTTACCCGCTGGGTGGCCATTACCACATTCCCCACGGGCTCAGTAACTCGCTGGTACTGCCTGCGGTGCTGGCCTACAACATGCCGGCCGCCGAAGCGCTGTATGCGGAGCTGGCAGAGATTGTTGCGCCCAACGCCACTGGCAGCGTTTCCGCCCGAGCAGCGGCACTGGTGGAGGCGCTACAGCAGTTGATTGCCGATGTGGGCCTGCCGGCGACACTGGCGGAGGCCGGCGTGCCCGCAGCAGACCTGCCCATGCTCGCCGCAGATGCCATGCAGCAGCAGCGCCTGCTGGTAAACAACCCGCGTGAGGTGAGCGAGGCCGATGCGCTGGCGATCTACCGCGCAGCGCATGGAGTGAGCGCATGAGCAAGCGCCCAGTGCGTGCCGACTACAAGGCGTTCTACCCCATCAGCACGCGCTGGTCAGACAACGACACCTACGGGCACATCAACAACGTCATTTACTATTCTTACTTCGATTCGGTCGCCAACCGCTATCTCATCGAAGAGGGTGGCCTGGATATCGCCGATGGCGGCGTGGTGGGTTACGTGGTGAGTTCGGGCTGTGACTACCACGCCCCGGCCAGTTACCCGGAAGCGATCGAGGGCGGCCTGCGGGTGGACCGCCTCGGCAATAGCTCGGTCCAGTACGGCATCGCCATCTTCCGCGAAGGCGAAGATGAGGCGCTGGCCCACGGGCATTTTGTGCATGTGTTTGTTGACCGGGCAGCCAACCGGTCGGTGCCGATACCGGAAGGCTTGCGGGCCGCGCTGGAAAAGCTGACCGCCGGCTGACCCTCGCTACTTCAGCAGGTAGCGCAACAACAGGCTCAACACTTCCCGGCGAAAGGTCGGGTCCTCCAGCGCCTCGGGCCGTTCAGCCAGCGCCGCCTGCAGGCTGGCATCCAGGCTGCGGCGAGCGATGAACGCCATGGTGTCGATCGGGCCGGCCCGCAGCTGCTGCCGGTGGCGTCGCAAAAAGCCCGGAAACCATTCTTCCCAGGAGGGGTTGGCGAGGGATTGGGTGAGCTGGTTGACGCGGGCGCGTATATCCAGGCTCTGTTGGTGCTGCAGGTAGAAATCGGGATACATGCGGTATAGCTGCAGGAGCAGTGTGGCCTCGAGGTCAATGATGGCCGCCAGGGTGGCTTCCACGCTTTGGTCAGTGAGGGCGTGAATACGTCCGAACTCACTCTCGGTCTGGGCCAGCAGGCCGGCCATGCGCTCTTCGTACACTTCCGCCAGCACCGCTTCCTTGTTGGGAAAGTACTGATACAGCGAGGCAATGTTCACGCCCGCCACGTCGGCAATGCGCGCGGTGGTGAGCTGGTCCGGGCCCTCTTGTTCCAGGATTTTCAGGCAGGCTTCGCGGATGGCCTCCACCAGCGCTCGGGAGCGATGCTGACGAGGCCGCTTGCGCGGTGCGGGCAACTCATTGCCAGACACAGCGTTGCTCCGTTGACAGAAAATGTAAGGTCTGTTGTCTCTGCATCGCGGGGTGACCTTAAAAGCCTTTTATAACAGCAGGTTACAGCTGCCCGTATTTCTTCGAAACCGCAGTTGCCAGCAGTTTCAAAGGGGCTAGAGTACTGGATTCCTGAACCTGGGCAAGGCACATTATGTATTTCGACGTTGATTATTACCTGCGCCTGTTGCGCCATGTCTGGGGGCTCAAAGAGTGGCCGGGGCGTCGGCGCCTGCTGCTGCGGCTGTTGTTCGTAACACCGCTGGCCACGCTGTTTCATACTCTCTGCTTCCTGCTGGACTACGTGTTTTTCCCTCGGCTGTGGACGCAGCGTGTCGTCGCGCCCGTGTTCATTGTCGGCCATGCGCGCAGCGGCACAACACTCATGCATCGGCTTCTGTCCGCCGACGGTGAGCGCTTCAGTTACTTTCTCTACTGGGAAACGCTGTTTCCGTCGCTGCTGCAAAAGCGGGTCATCCGCTGGCTGGGCACCGTGGACACCCGGCTCCTGAATGGCGCTCTGTTCCGCCGCATCAAGGCCTGGGATGACAAAACCTTCGGCCCGTTTCGGCACATTCACAACATGAGTCTGTGGACCTCCGAAGAGGATCAGTTCGCGATGCGCGCGGCCTTCGTCACGCAGCAGTGGTCCACTGACCTGCCCGTGATGGATGTGCTGGACCTGTTCCATCTCGACCAGATGCCCGCCAAACGCAAGCGCTGGATGCATCATTACAAGGAGCTGGTGAAGCGACAGTTGCTGCTCAACGGCGGGGAGCGCACTCACCTGAGTAAGAACCCGGTGATGAGCGGCTGGGTGGGATCCATTGTCGAGACCTTCCCCGACGCGCGTATCGTGGTCATGCTGCGTGACCCCGCTGAATGTGTGCCCAGCCTGCTCAAGCTGGTGGAGATTTCGTGGAAGAGCAAGGGCTGGCGCCAAGAGGACTACGCACATTCGCTGGCGCTATTGCTGGAGACTTCCTTCGAGAGTTTCGAGAACCCGGCGCAGCAACTCGCCGCGCGGTCGAACACACCACGCGCCATCGTCGACTATCGCGAACTGACCAGGCAACCGCAGGAAACGGTGCATGCCGTGTACGCGGCGCTGGGCATGACGGTAAGCCCACAGTTTGATGATTTCCTGCGCGCCAATGCCGAGCGCGAAAAGAGCCATCATTCCAAATTCGAGTACAGCCTTGGCGATTACGCCTTGTCACACGAATTACTCGAGCAGCGCCTCGCGGACTTTTACCTGCGCTATGGATGGCCCGGCCACAGTGGCGCCGACCCCGGCCTGGGAGCGGGCACTGAGACGGCACGAGCGCCGGCCTGAGTTCCGGGCGCCCCAGATCACTGATATTCCAGAGGATAACACTATGCCAGAGCAAGAAAGCAGCCAGGCGACACGTGACGCACTGCGTGAGGCCTTCGATGACATGATCGCCTGCTTCCAGGAGGCGCGGGATGCCATTGATGATCCGGCGCTGTATCCGCCACCGCCCACGGATCGCCACCTCGCCGAGGGCTATCGCTACGTGCTGGGCTTTATGCTGGCCGGTATCGAGCGCGCTCTGGGTGACCCGCTGTATCCGCGCTTCCGACGCGCGATCCAGCCGATGAATCGCGCTACCATCGATAATTCGGACGCGGTCTATCTGGGGGTGGAGATCGACGGTAATTACAGCTACCGCGTCCGGGGCCGGGCGGCGGATAGCCGTCACTGGCGCGGTGAGCCGGCAGCAGAAGGCAAGACCGCCCCGCAGTATGTGATCTTCGAGCTCGCCAGCGGCCACGCGGGGGACAGCGGTAAGCTGTCGGAAATGAAACCCGGTACACGCATCAACACAGGAACACTGGACAGTGCCACCTTGCAGGTTGCCGACGATGGCAGCTTCGAGATCCTGATTGCACCGGAAAAGCCCGCCGGCTACAGCGGCAACTTCATCGCCAGCAAGCGCACCAGCCGCGATGTGGAGCACGTGGGCAAGTTTCTCACCTGCCGCGAGCTGTTCCACGACTGGGAAAACCAGGACCTGCTGGACCTGGAAATCCTGCGCATCGGCTGTGAAAACGAACCGCGCCCGCCCATCGACCCCGAGGGTGCGATGCAGATGTTGCGTGACGTGGGCCGCGTGGCGCGCAACCAGGTGCATTTCTGGAATGCCTTCAACACCATAACGCTGGAGACCTACGGCCAGGTGCCAGGCGGCATCAGTGAGCGCATGGGACTGGACAAGCCCTTCATGCCGGTGAACGACATGAACCCGCCCAACGCGCTGGGCCTGGCCACGGGCGGCGGCCAGAGCAGTAATATCTATGCGGGCGGTACCTATCTGCTCGAGGACGACGAGGCGCTGGTCATCGCAACCCGCACGCCAGTGGAGCCGCATTTTCTCGGCTTTCACCTGGCCAATCTGTGGGGTGAGTCGCTCGATTTCGAAAGCTATCCCAGTAACACCAACGCACACTTTGTCGAGGCGGACCCCGATGGTGTACGGCGCTGGGTGGTGTGTCACCGTGATCCAGGAATCGCCAACTGGGTGAGTACCACCGGGGTGCGCCACGGTTATACCAGTATGCGCTGGACCTACCCCGAGCCGCCGCCCGAGGGGCAGTGGCCCGAGCTGACGGTAACCCGCGTGGCCTTTGATGCTATTGCGGAGCACATGCCACATGCCCGGCGGGTTTCGCCGGAGGAGCGCGCCGCGGAGCGCCTGTTGCGCCACCGGCATGTACAGCGGCGCTACCGGCAATACTGATGTCACGAATTCTCAGATAACAACAAAACGGAGCGGTACATGGGACAACTACAAGGCAAAACAGCACTGATCACCGGCGGCAGCCGCGGCATCGGTCGCGCCATTGCAACGCGTTTCGCGGCGGAGGGTGCGGCGGTGGTGCTGGTGGCATCACGCCTGGGTACGCACGGTAATCTGCCGGGGACCCTTGAGGACGCTGTGGCAGAGATCACCGCCGCGGGTGGGCGTGCCGCTGCTGAAGTGTGCAGCTTGCTCGATGTCGCGGCGCGCGCCGATCTGGTCGAACGCGCCGCGGTGCATTTCGGGCCTATCGACATTCTGGTCAACAACGCCGCCATGCAGCGTGCAGACATGCCGAGCCGGGTGAGCACCGATCATCGCAACCAGATGTTTGACCTTAATGTGAATGTGCCCATGGAGTTGGCCGCGCAGGCCTTGCCGGGTATGCGACAACGCGGTGCCGGGTGGATTCTGAACATAAGCAGTGCGACAGCCCTGCAGCCGGTGGCGCCGTATCGCCACACCCGTGAGGCAGCACTGGTGATTGCCGCCTACGGCGCCTCCAAGGCGGCACTCAACCGCTACAGCGAGGGCCTGGCACACGAGCTGGCGCCAGAGCAGATATACGTCAACACGCTGGCACCGGAGAGCATTGTGCTGACCCCGGGCGCCGAATACGTGCGCGAAATCGCCCAGCGGTTCCCGGACTGGGCGGAACCGGTGGAGATGATGGCCGAAGCCGCGCTGTCACTCTGTAGCGGAACGCACGTGGCGCGGGTGGCCTACAGTCGCCAGTGGCTCCACGCGCAGGGCCGCGCGGTGCGCAGCCTGGACGGCAAGACGGTGCTGGGGGATGCGTTTCTGCCGGCCGCCGTGTAGTCGCTGGGCTAGCGTCGCTCGCGCAGCACCAGCAGCACGAGCACCAGGAAGAACACACTGGCGCTGAACAGGGGCGCCAGCGACGGATGGACCTGGTACAGGGCGCCGGCGCACAGCGGGCCGGCGACGAACCCGATGGCGGGGCAGGCGGCGACCAGGCCGGCGACCGAACCCTGTTCGTCTGCTGATACCGCAAGCGACGCGCCGGCGGAAATCGACGGCATGGTCAGACCCAGGCCTGTGCCCAGGAACCCCATGCCCACCGCCAGCAGCGGGAAGTGATCAGCGCTGGCCAGGATCGTTGCGCCAAACAGCATCGCCAGCAGGCCCAGGCGAATGAACTGCCCGGGCTCCAGCTTGAGCCGCTGCATTACGGTAATCTGTACCAGGAACGTGAACAGGGCCGACACCATCAGCGCCGCCCCGGTCATCTGGGCGGTCTGGATGCCGTTCAACTCAAGTTTGTCCTGCAGGGTGAAGCCCAGAGTTTGCTGGATGCCGGAGAAGCCGACGAACAATCCCACGGCGGTGGCGAGCAGGTGGCGCACTCGGCGGTCGGTAAAACGCAGCCGTATGCGCAGGTGGCGCGGTACGCGCTCGCGGCGGGGTGTTTTCGGCAGCTGGCGCCACACCAGCAGCGCCGCCGACGCTGCCAGGGTTGCCGCAAAGTACAGGGGCGCCAGCAGGCCGAAGGTCGCCAGGGCGCCACTCACCGCGGGGCCGAGTATGGTGCCCATACTGTTGGCCGTGCCCAGGCGGGCCATGGTGCGGGTGCGGTGTTCAGCGGCGCTGTTATCTGCGGCATAGGCGGTGGTGGAGGGGTTGGTGGCGGACATCACGACCGACTGACCGCAGCGCGCCAGCAGTGCCGCAGCGTAGAGCAGGGTGCCGCTGAGGACACCGGCCAGCCCGATGGAAAACACGCTGGTGAACACCAGGGTGCCCACGGTATAGCCGAGCAGGCCGGTTATGATAATAGGCTTGCGCCCGACACGGTCGCTGAGTCGACCCCAGTGAGGCGAGGCGAGGGCGAACACCAGGGCGGAGATGGCGATGATCGACGTGATCTGCAGCTCTCCCAGCGCCACTTCGCGGCCCAGCGGCGCGAGGATCGCAAACACCAGCGATTGCCCCATGCCCGTTGCCATGAGGGCGAGGATCAGTACGGTCAGCTGCCCGGCAGAAAGCCTGGTCGTGGTCACGGATGCCTGCGCCGGGGGGGAGTGATCACGCGTCGGCCTTGCCGATCTGGCCCAGTCCCGGCATGAAGCGGGGGTAGCTGACCGGAAACAGGCGCGCCAGCAGGTTGATGAGCTTGGCATCGTTGCCGACCAACAGGCGCTGCTGCTTTTTTTCCACGGCGCGGATGATCTGTGCCGCGGCCGATTCCGCCGTGGTGCGCACGTGCTGCTCGAACAGTGCGGCCTTCTCGTCTTCACTGATGGCGACACCGCCGCCTCGGCTGCGGCGCGCGATATTGGTGCCAACACCACCGGGATGCACGCAACACACGTGGACATTGCTGCCCTGCATTTCCATCCGCAATGCTTCGGTGTAGCCGCGCACGGCAAACTTGGAGGCGTTGTAAGCGGATTGCGTGGGCACGCCAATCATGCCGAAAATCGACGATATATTGACCAGGTGCCCCTGCGGGGCACGTCGCAGCAGGGGCAGGAAGGCCATGGTACCGTGGACTACGCCCCAGAAGTTGATGCCCATCAGCCACTGCACGTTGGCGTAGTCACAGGCATCGACACGGTCGCTGTAGCCCACACCGGCATTGTTGATCACGATGTCTACTGACGATTGCTGTGCGGCGATGGCCTCGGCCCAGGCGTCCATGGCGGCCTTGTCTGCCACGTCCACGCACTGCTGCCGGGTAGCGACATCAGCGCGCTCCAGGCCTGCTACGGTTTCATCCAAACCGGTGGCATCCACGTCGCTCAGGAACAGTGCGCAGCCCTCGCGGTTGAGTTGCCTCGCAAGCGCGCGGCCAATGCCTGAGCCGGCGCCGGTGATTACCGCTGTTTTACCTGAACTGTAGGTCATGTCTGGAGATACCCTGTTGTTTACGGTTATCGGCCCATCATAGAAAACCGGGGGTGTAGCGCAACTGTTTTCTCCAGTGCCGGGCGCCGAACACCGCTTTGCTGCACGTTGGCGCCCCGGGTGCGTTACACTGGGTGCCCCGCGCAGCATCAAACACCCTGACCCTTCCGGCGATCCGTCATGAATCACGCATCAGGCATTTCTCCTTCAGTGATATTCGCCCTCGGCTTCACCATGATGTTGGGGCCTTTCGCCATCGACACCTACCTGCCTGCCTTCCCGCTGATTGCCGCGGCACTGGGTGTCACCCTGCACGATGTGTCCCTGAGTATCTCCGTGTACATGATGGGGTTTGCGCTGGGCCAACTCACCGGCGGCGCGCTGTCGGACCGCTATGGGCGCCGGCGCGTGCTGGCGACCGGGCTGGCCGTGTTCGCGCTGGCCAGCTTCGGCCTGGCACAGGTGCAGTCGCTGGAGGCGCTGCTGTGGGGCCGCTTGTTGCAATCTGTCGGTGGTGGCTGGATCGGCGTATCGGTGCCCGCGCTGGTGCGCGACCGGGTGCAGGGCGTGCAGGCCGCAAAGCTGTTTTCAATGATCGGGATGGTAGCTATCGTGGCGCCTGCCATCGCCCCCGCGATTGGCGCCCTGCTGCTGGAAGTGGGTGGCTGGCGCCTGGTGTTTGTGTGCCTGGGAGGCTATGCCCTGTGCCTTTTCCCGCTCCTCCAGGCGACGGTGTTCCGCGGGCCGCGCAAGCCACCCGGGGGTGCCGACGGCCTGAGTTTCCTGGCACGCTACCTGGGTGTACTGAAGACCCGCAGTGCGCGACCCTACATTTTCTGGCAGGCGGCAGCGTTCGGCGGCCTTATCATATTTGTCACCTACGCCTCGTATATATATATGGAGCATTTTGCCCAGTCCCGGGCCGCGTTCACGGGACTGTTTGCCTGCAATATCGTCGCGATTTTCGCCTGCAACCTGCTCAACCGGGTTCTCTTGAATCGTTTCGAACCACGCCAGATCATGTTTGCCGCCACCTGGCTGCAGGCAGTCAGTGGCCTCACGCTGTTGCTGGTGGTGTTGTTCGACGGACCGGTGCAGGCTTTCCTGCCGGCCATGATGCTCTACGCGGGCATGCTGGGCGCCATCAGCCCCAATATACAGGCGTGCTATCTCGAATCGTTCCCCAGCAGCGCCGCCTCGGCGGCCGCCGTGATGGGGGCGGTCCAGTTCGGGCTGGGGGGAGCGGCGAGCGCGCTCAGCAATCTGCTGCCTGAGGCGCTGCTCAGTGTCGTCGCCTGTATCGCGGCCTGCGCCTTCGCCAGCCTGGCCTGCATGCTGTGGTCGCGCCGCAGCGCCAGCCTCTAGGTTTCCCCGCGAGCGGTATTTGTGCCGCGCTTCTGCGCGCTGCTCGCTGGACAGGGCCGGGGGTATACCCTACAATTCTGACCCAGATTTCATATGTCCGGATTGCGCCCCGGACGTCGTTTGTACCTGCGAGTAACCAGAGCTGATTCTATGAGAAAAAGCGAGATGCGGTGGCCCCCATCTCGCTTTTTTTCAGCGCGCGCAGCAAAGGTCCGCCGCTGAATCTTGGAGGTGTTCTTGTCCAGCCCAGCCCTTTTGGCCCTTGAAGATGGCACCGTTTTCAGAGGTGTGGCGATAGGAGCAGACGGTGCCTCCGTCGGTGAAGTGGTCTTCAATACGGCCATGACCGGGTATCAGGAAATTCTCACTGATCCCTCCTACGCGCGCCAGATTGTCACCCTGACCTATCCCCACATCGGCAACACCGGCACCAATACCGAGGACGAGGAGTCGGCGAACATCTGGGCAGCCGGCCTGGTCATTCGCGATCTGCCGCTGCTGGCCAGCAACTACCGCAACCAGGAAGACCTGCAGAGCTACCTGCGCCGGCGCAACATCGTCGCCATAGCGGATATCGACACCCGTCGCCTGACGCGCATACTGCGCGACAAAGGAGCCCAAAACGGCTGTATTGTCGCTGGTGAGCGGGTTGATGAGGCTGCGGCGCTGGCCCAGGCGCGCGATTTTGCCGGCCTCAAGGGTATGGACCTGGCGAAGGAAGTTAGCGTGGACGCGTCCTACGCATGGCGCGAAGGCAGTTGGGTGCTGGGCACAGGTTACAGCGAGCGGCCGGATGCGGATCTGCCCTGGCACGTGGTGGCCTACGATTACGGCGTGAAGCGCAACATCCTGCGTATGCTGGTGGATCGCGGCTGCCGCCTTACCGTGGTGCCTGCGCAAACCCCGGCCAGCGAGGTGCTCGCCCTGCAGCCGGACGGTGTGTTCCTCTCCAACGGCCCGGGAGATCCTGAGCCCTGCGACTACGCTATCAGCGCCATACGCACCATTCTCGACACCGATATTCCCGTGTTCGGCATTTGTCTCGGGCATCAGTTGCTGGCACTGGCGAGCGGCGCCCGCACCCTGAAAATGGGCCACGGGCACCACGGTGCCAACCACCCGGTGCAGAATCTCGATGACCGCACGGTGCTGATCACCAGCCAGAACCACGGCTTTGCAGTGGATGAAGCGGGCCTGCCGGACACTCTGCGGGTGACGCACAAGTCGCTGTTCGACGGTACCCTGCAGGGTATCCACCGCACCGACAAGGCGGCATTCAGTTTCCAGGGGCACCCGGAGGCCAGCCCGGGCCCACATGATGCCGCCCCACTGTTTGACCATTTCATCGAATTGATGATCGCCAGAGCAGGGAGCCGCTAAACCGCCATGCCCAAGAGAACCGACATTAAGAGCATTTTGATCCTCGGCGCAGGCCCTATTGTCATCGGCCAGGCCTGCGAGTTCGATTACTCCGGCGCCCAGGCCTGCAAGGCGCTGCGTGAGGAGGGCTACCGGGTGATCCTGGTGAACTCCAACCCGGCCACCATCATGACTGACCCCTCGATGGCCGACGCGACCTACATCGAGCCCATCGTCTGGCAGACGGTGGCGCGGATAATCGAGGAGGAGCGCCCGGATGCCGTGCTGCCGACCATGGGTGGGCAGACGGCGCTGAACTGTGCGCTGGACCTGGCGCGTGAGGGCGTGCTGGAGAAATTCGGCGTGGAAATGATCGGCGCCACCAAGGAAGCCATCGACAAGGCCGAGGACCGCCAGCTGTTTGGTATGGCGATGAAGCGCATCGGTCTGGAAACGCCGCGCGCGGCCCTGGCCCACAGCATGGAAGAGGCCTTCCAGGTGCTGGACCAGATCGGCTTTCCCTGCATTATTCGTCCCTCTTTTACCATGGGCGGTTCCGGCGGCGGCATTGCCTACAACCGCGACGAGTTCGAGCAGATATGTACGCGCGGCCTTGATCTGTCGCCGACCAAGGAGCTGTTGATCGACGAGTCCCTGATCGGCTGGAAAGAGTACGAGATGGAGGTGGTGCGCGACAAAAACGACAACTGCATCATCGTCTGTTCCATCGAGAACTTCGACGCCATGGGCGTGCATACGGGCGACTCCATCACGGTTGCTCCGGCACAAACCCTCACCGACAAGGAATACCAGATCATGCGCAACGCCTCGCTGGCGGTGCTGCGTGAGATCGGCGTGGAGACAGGCGGCTCCAACGTGCAGTTCGGTATCGACCCCAAAACCGGGCGCATGGTCATTATCGAGATGAACCCGCGGGTGTCGCGCTCCTCGGCGCTGGCCTCCAAGGCGACCGGTTTCCCGATCGCCAAAGTAGCGGCCAAGCTGGCGATCGGCTACACGCTGGACGAGTTGCAGAACGATATTACCGGGGGCGTTACGCCGGCCTCGTTTGAGCCCGCCATCGATTACGTGGTGACTAAAATCCCGCGCTTTGCCTTCGAGAAATTCGGTGCCGCAGACCCGCGCCTGACCACCCAGATGAAGTCTGTGGGCGAGGTCATGGCGATTGGCCGCACCTTCCAGGAATCGCTGCAGAAAGCCCTGCGCGGGCTGGAAGTGGGCTCGGCCGGTTTTGAACACAAGATCGACGTGGATAACCCGGACCTGCGCGAAGAGCTGGTGTCGGAGTTGACCAACCCGGGTGCTGACCGTATCTGGTATATCGGCGACGCCTTCCGCGCCGGCATGACGGTGGACCAGGTGTACCAGTACACCGGCGTCGACCCCTGGTTCCTGGTGCAGATCGAAGACATCATTGCCACCGAGGATGCCCTGAAGCCGGTGGCCTTGCTGGATATCGACCGCGACCGCATGTTTCGCCTCAAGCGCAAGGGCTTTTCCGATGCGCGCCTCGCTGTGCTGTTGGGCGTGAGCGAGCGGGAGCTGCGCAAGCACCGTCACGCGCTGGGTATTCGCCCGGTGTACAAGCGAGTGGATACCTGTGCCGCCGAGTTCACCTCAGCCACGGCCTACATGTATTCAACCTACGAGGAGGAGTGCGAGGCGGCACCCACCGGGCGCGACAAGATTCTGGTGCTCGGGGGCGGCCCGAACCGTATCGGTCAGGGTATCGAATTCGACTACTGCTGCGTGCACGCGGCACTCGCCATGCGTGAGGATGGCTATGAAGCCATCATGGTGAACTGTAACCCGGAGACGGTTTCCACCGACTACGATACCTCCGACCGCCTGTATTTTGAGCCAGTGACGCTGGAGGATGTGCTGGAGATTATCGATCTCGAGCAGCCCAAAGGCGTGATCGTGCAGTTCGGCGGTCAGACTCCGCTGAAACTGGCGCGCGACCTCGAAGCGCACGGCGTGCCGATTATTGGCACCACCCCGGACGCCATCGACCGCGCCGAGGACCGCGAGCGGTTCCAGAAGATGATCCAGAAGTTGGGCTTGCGCCAGCCCGCCAACACCACCGTACGCAGCGTGGAAGAGGCGCTGGAGGCGGCTTCGCGCATCGGCTATCCGCTGGTGGTGCGCCCCTCCTATGTGTTGGGTGGCCGGGCCATGGAGATTGTCTACCGCGAGGAAGACCTGCTGCGGTACATGCGCGATGCGGTACAGGTATCCAACGACGCCCCGGTGCTGCTGGATTCGTTCCTGAGTGCGGCCATCGAAGTCGATATCGATGCCGTGAGCGACGGCGAACAGGTGGTTATCGGAGCCATCATGCAACACATCGAGCAGGCGGGTGTGCACTCCGGTGACTCTGCGTGCTCGCTCCCGCCCTATAACCTCGCCCCCGAGGTTCAGGATGCCATGCGCGAGCAGGTGCGGCAGATGGCGCTGGAGCTGGGGGTGAAAGGCCTGATGAACGTGCAGCTGGCCTGGCAGGACGACGAGATCTACGTGATCGAGGTAAACCCGCGCGCCTCCCGCACGGTGCCTTTTGTGTCCAAGTGCATCGGCGTGTCCCTGGCCAAGGTGGCGGCACGCTGCATGGCCGGCCAGAGCCTGGCCGCACAGAATTTCACCCGCGAAATCGTGCCGCCCTTCTTCTCGGTGAAAGAGGCGGTTCTGCCGTTCAACAAATTCCCGGGTGTAGACCCGATCCTCGGGCCGGAAATGCGCTCCACGGGCGAAGTGATGGGCACCGGCGATACCTTTGCCGGGGCTTTCGCCAAGGCCCAGCTGGGTGCTGGCGAGCCGCCGCCGCGCAGCGGCATGGCGCTGATGAGCGTACGCGATGTCGACAAGCCGGGCGCGGTGCGCGTGGCGCGCGAACTGGTAGCACTGGGCTTCAGCCTGGCGGCCACCAGCGGTACGGCCAAGGCGCTGGAAGAAGCTGGCCTGGAGGTGCGCCGCGTGAACAAGGTGCTGGAAGGTCGGCCGCATATTGTCGATATGATCAAGAACGACGAAGCCGACCTGATCATCAATACGACGGAAGGGCGCCGGGCAACCACGGATTCGGCCCCCATTCGCGCCAGCGCCGAGCAGCATCGGGTGTTTTACACCACCACGCTGGCCGCGGCGGAAGCCATGACCATGTCGCTCAAGCTGGAAACGGACAAGACGGTACGCAGGTTGCAGGACCTGCACAGGAGCATCGGGCAATGAGCAAAGTACCCATGACAGTCAGCGGCGAACGCCTGTTGCGGGAGGAGCTTGACCGGCTCAAGCGGGTTGAGCGTCCGCGCATCGTGGCGGCGATAGCCGAGGCCCGCGAGCACGGTGACCTGAAAGAGAACGCGGAATATCATGCGGCGCGCGAGCAACAGAGCTTCGCGGAAGGGCGTATTCAGGATATCGAGAGCAAGCTCTCCAACGCGCAGGTCATTGATGTCACGACCATCGCCAAATCGGGCAAGGTGATTTTCGGGGTGACGGTTGACCTGGTGAATGTCGATACCGATGCAACGGTCACCTATCGCATCGTGGGTGATGATGAAGCCGACGTGAAGAACAACCTCATTTCGGTCAGCTCACCGATTGCGCGTGCCCTGATCGGCAAGGAAGAGGGGGATATTGTGGTTGTGCGTGCTCCCGCGGGCGATATCGAGTACGAGATTGATCAAGTGCGGCATATCTGATTCTGGCTCGGGGCGCACCGGCGCCCGTCCCGTCGCGGGTGAGTGCTGACGCGCAGTCGCTACTGGGCCAGCGTTCGAATCAGGTTCGAAAGCTTGGGGTCAGGCTTCGCGCAGCGTTTCAGTAGCAGGGCCGTATTGCCAATGCTCTGTACAAGCGTGGCCCCGGTTTTGCTGCACATGTCCTCTATCAGCCTGTCGCGCGCGTCGCGGTCTCCCACGGAAACCTTGATTTTGATCAGCTCGTGGTCGCCCAGGGCGCGCTCGATTTCCTGCAGTACGTTGTCGCTGAGGCCGTTACCCGCCACCGTGACCACCGGTTTCAGTTTGTGGCCGATGGCGCGCAGTTGTTTGTGATCCAGGGTCGCTTTCTTGCTCATGAGGTTTCCGCGCTACAATGCCGGGTAAAGAGGGCGCTCAGTCTACACAAGCGCCGGCGCCGCGCCTAGTTTGGTGGGGCCAGTTCGTCGGGCCAATTCAGTGGGGCCAATTCAGTGGGGCCAGTTCAGTGGAGTATGGCCGCGGATGTTGCGGTAGGAAAAGGCATGGCCAAGAAAAAATCATCAAGCAAGGCGTGGCTCAAGGAGCACCGGGACGACCCCTATGTGCAACAGGCGCAGCGCGAGGGTTACCGGTCCCGCGCCTGTTACAAGCTGCTGGAAATCCAGGAACGGGATCGCCTGATCAAGCCCGGCATGACGGTGCTGGATTTGGGCAGCGCACCCGGCGGCTGGTCCCAGGTGGCGGCGCAGCTGGTGGGGCACAAGGGGCGCGTACTGGCGTCGGACATTTTGCCGATGGACAGCCTGGCCGGGGTCGAATTCATCGAGGGAGACTTCACGGCAGACAGCGTGTTCGAGCAGATTCTCGCGGCGCTGGGTGACTCGCCGGCCGATGTGGTGATCTCCGATATGGCGCCGAACATGAGCGGAGTGAACGCTGTCGACCAGCCGCGGTCCATGTATCTGGTAGAGCTCGCGCTGGACATGGCGCAGCAGGTGCTGGCTCCGGGTGGGTCTTTTGTGGCCAAAGTGTTCCAGGGTGAAGGCTTTGACGAACTTTACCGCGATATTCGCGGTGCCTTCGGCAAGGTGGTGACGCGCAAGCCCAAGGCATCGCGGCCGCGCTCGCGCGAGGTGTATCTTGTGGCCACCCAGTTTCGCGCCGCTGAGGGTTGAAACATGGAGCCGTGGCCCCATGTCCTGTACATTGGGTGTCTGTCTTTGCGCTGGCATTGAGCCCTTTTCGGGGTAGTGGCGTATAACCGGCTATAATCAGGGAGAATCTGGCTGTCTCGTCCATCCGTGCCGGATGGGTCATTCATGAGGAAACAGCGTTGAACGATATGGCGAAAAATTTACTTTTATGGCTGGTGATTGCCGCGGTGCTGCTGTCGGTGTTCAACAACTTCAATATGGAGAGCCCGACGCAACAGGTGGGTTACTCCGAGTTCATTGAGGAGATCCAGAACGAGCGCATCAAGAAGGTGGTCGTTGATGGCCTGACCATCAACGGCGAACGCTTCGATGGCAGCCGTTTCGAAACCATCCGCCCCATGGTGGAGGATCCCAAGCTGATCGACGACCTGCTGCAGCACAATGTCGAGGTGATCGGTCGCAAGCCCGAGCAGCAGAGCGTATGGACGCAACTGCTGGTCGCCAGTTTCCCCATCCTGATTATTATCGCGGTCTTCATGTTTTTCATGCGCCAGATGCAGGGCGGTGCGGGTGGCCGCGGTGGGCCGATGAGTTTCGGCAAGAGTAAGGCGCGCCTGCTTGGCGAGGATCAGATTACCACCACGTTTGCCGATGTGGCGGGAGTTGATGAAGCGAAGGAGGACGTTCAGGAGCTCGTCGAATTTCTGCGCGATCCCAGCCGATTCCAGAAGCTCGGCGGCCGTATTCCCCGCGGTGTGCTGATGGTGGGTCAGCCCGGCACCGGTAAAACGCTGCTGGCAAAAGCCATTGCTGGTGAAGCCAAGGTGCCGTTTTTCTCCATATCGGGTTCAGATTTCGTGGAGATGTTTGTCGGCGTGGGCGCCTCCCGTGTGCGCGACATGTTTGACCAGGCGAAAAAGCAGGCGCCGTGCATCATCTTCATCGACGAAATCGACGCGGTAGGCCGTCATCGCGGCGCAGGCCTGGGTGGCGGGCACGACGAGCGCGAACAGACACTCAACCAGCTGCTGGTGGAGATGGACGGCTTCGAAGTGAATGACGGTGTCATCGTTATCGCCGCCACAAACCGCCCCGACGTGCTCGACCCCGCGCTGCTGCGCCCGGGCCGTTTTGACCGTCAGGTTGTGGTCGGACTGCCCGATATTCGCGGGCGTGAGCAAATCCTGAAGGTGCACATGCGCAAGGTGCCGCTGTCCGAGGACGTTGTGGCCTCGCGCATTGCCCGTGGCACGCCCGGTTTCTCCGGCGCCGATCTGGCGAACCTGGTGAATGAGGCAGCGCTCTTTGCCGCGCGCGCCGGTGTGCGCACGGTGGGCATGACCCAGTTCGAGTTGGCCAAGGACAAGATCATGATGGGCGCCGAGCGCAAGTCCATGGTCATGTCGGAAAAGGAAAAGCGCAACACGGCGTATCACGAGGCGGGCCACGCCATTGTTGGTCGCCTGGTGCCTGAGCACGACCCCGTGTACAAGGTGAGCATCATTCCCCGCGGCCGCGCCCTGGGGGTGACCATGTTCCTGCCGGAGGAGGATCGCTACAGCCACAGCCGCCGGCATATCATCAGCCAGGTGTGCAGCCTGTTCGGCGGGCGCATTGCCGAGGAAATGACCCTGGGCAAAGACGGCGTCACCACCGGCGCTTCCAATGACATCCAACGCGCTACCAGTATCGCACGCAACATGGTGACCAAGTGGGGCCTGTCGGAGAAGCTGGGCCCGCTGATGTATGACGAAGCGGAGGAGGAGGTGTTCCTCGGCCGTTCTGCCGGGCACCAGACCAAATCGCTGTCGGCGGAGACCGCCAAGCTGATCGATCAGGAGGTGCGCAGTATCATCGATGAATGTTACAGCACGGCGCAGGGCATCCTGGAAGAGAACGTGGACAAATTGCACGCCATGGCTGACGCCCTGATGTTGTACGAGACCATCGACGCCGACCAGATCAACGACATCATGGAAGGGCGCACCCCGCGGGAACCCGCTGACTGGGGTGGCTCGGATGGTGGTCCACAGGCCGGTGCACGCAAGGCGACAACGGCCGAGGACGACGATGAAGCGGCCAGCCCCATCGGCGGCCCCGCCGGTGAGCACTGACCCCGCCGCAGCGCAGTGAGTGCTGCCCCAGGCCCGGCGCTTGATTGCGCCGGGCGTGTCCTTGATCTTTCACGCCCCGTTGTCATGGGCGTGGTCAATACAACCCCCGATTCCTTTTCTGACGGTGGCGCCCTGTACCGGGGCGGCCGCCTTGATCTCGAACGCGCTCTCGCTCATGCCCAACGATTGTGCGCGGAAGGTGCCGCAATTCTGGATATCGGCGGCGAGTCCACGCGTCCCGGCGCGCCGCCTGTGTCCTCAACGGAGGAGCAGGATCGCGTGTTGCCGCTGGTTGACCGCGTGGCGCGCGAACTTGATGTGGTGATCTCCGTGGATACCAGTGACCCGGTGGTGATGCGTGAAGCGGCGGCACTCGGGGCGGGCATGCTCAACGATGTGCGAGCGCTGACCCGCGAGGGCGCACTGGAGGCAGCGGTGGCGTCTGGCCTGCCGGTGTGTCTGATGCATATGCAGGGCCAGCCGGGCACGATGCAGCAAGCGCCGGCCTACACCGATGTAGTGGCTGAGGTGCGCGGCTTTCTGGCACAGCGGCTGGAGGCCTGCCTGGAGGCGGGCATGGCGCGCCGGCAGATTCTTCTCGACCCCGGATTTGGCTTTGGCAAGACGGTGGCGCATAACCTTGAGTTGCTGGACCGCCTCGGCGACCTGGCGCTGGACGGCCTGCCGCTGCTGGTCGGATTGTCGCGCAAGTCGTTGATTGGCAAGGTGCTGGGGCGCGCTACAGCCCCCGGGCATCCGGGGGTGGACATTGCACAAGACCGTCTCGCCGGCAGCCTGGCCCTGGCGGTGCTTGCAGTCGAGCGTGGTGCCGCTATAGTGCGAGCGCATGATGTGGCGGCAACGGTGGATGCGCTGGCCATGTGTGTGGCAACGAAGCGATGGGGGCGACCTTGAGTAGACAGTTCTTCGGTACCGATGGCATTCGGGGCACAGTGGGTGAAGCCCCTATCACCCCGGATTTCATGCTCAAGCTGGGCTGGGCCTGTGGCCGCGTGTTCGCGCGGGGCGCCAGCCCCGGCACCCACAACACGGTCATTATCGGCAAGGATACCCGGGTCTCAGGCTACATGTTTGAGTCTGCCCTGGAAGCGGGGCTGGTGGCCGCCGGCGTCGACGTCAAGCTGTTGGGCCCCATGCCGACGCCGGCTGTCGCCCTGATGACCCGCACCCAGAACGCCGTGGCGGGGATTGTGATCAGCGCCTCCCACAACCCTTACTACGATAACGGTATCAAGTTCTTCTCATCGGATGGCGCCAAACTGGCCGACGAGGTGGAGCTCGCCATCGAGGCCGAACTGGCCTGCGATCTGGTGGTCGTGCCGTCGCGGGATATTGGCAAGGTTGTGCGCGTTGCCGACGCCGCGGGCCGTTACATCGAGTATTGCAAGGCCACGGTGCCAGACAGTTTCAGCCTGCGCGGCCTGAAAATCGCGGTCGACTGTGCCCACGGCGCGACCTACCATATCGCGCCCAATGTGCTGGCCGAACTCGGCGCGGACGTGGTCAGCATGGGCGATCGGCCCGATGGCTACAACATCAACGAAGGCGTGGGCTCCACAGACACCTCACGCCTCTCGGCCCTGGTGCTGGAAAGCGGCGCCGACCTGGGCATTGCCTACGACGGCGATGGCGACCGCGTTATGTTCGTCGACGCTGATGGTTCCCTGGTGGATGGCGACGAGTTGCTCTATGTGATTGCTGTGCACAGGGCTGCACAGGGGCACGGCGAAGCCGGCGTGGTTGGCACGCTGATGTCCAATCTGGGGCTGGAACTGGCGCTGCGCGAACTGGGCCTGGAGCTTGCCAGGGCGAAGGTTGGCGATCGCTATGTCAAGGAATTGATGGAAGCCCGCGGCTGGCGCCTGGGAGGAGAGTCCTCCGGACACATCATCTGTGCGGACCACACCACGACGGGCGATGGCATTGTTGCCAGCCTGCAGGTGTTGGTGGCCATGGCCGATGCGGGACGCAGTTTGGCAGAGTTGCGCGCCGGGTTGCGCAAATGCCCGCAAACCATGATCAACGTGCCGGTCAACGGCCGTTTTGTGCTCAGCGAACTGCCCGCGGTGGCGGCGGCGGTCGAATCGGTGGAGCAGGTTTTGGGCACGCGCGGGCGCGTTCTGCTGCGTCCCTCCGGTACGGAGCCCCTGGTGCGGGTGATGGTCGAGGGTGAGGACGCAGCGGAAGTGGAAGCGCTGTGCCAGGCACTTGCCAGCGACGTGGCAGAGGCCCTGCAGGCGGGCTGATACACCCGCTGGCGCGCCTTGTATGTGGCGGCCTTCTTGGGTACCATTGCCGACCGTTTTTTGAGGCCGGGTGTAGCCAGTGCGCAAACCGCTTGTGATGGGTAACTGGAAGATGCACGGCACCCGGGCCAGCGTGCAGAAGCTGCTCGCAGGGCTGGTGTCCGAGGGCGCGCCTGCATCGGTAGACGTTGCGGTTTGCCCGGTGTTCGTGCATATCCCGCTGGCGGTCAGCCTGTGTGAAGGCTCGGCGCTGGCCGTGGGCGCACAGGACTGCAGTCACATGGCCGAGGGCGCCTACACGGGCGAGGTGGCGGCGGCAATGCTGGTCGATAGCGGCTGTCAATGGGTGATTCTCGGGCACTCGGAACGGCGCCAGTACCACGGTGAGTCAGACGACATGGTCGCGGCAAAATTGGCGGCGGCCCTGGCCGCGGGCATCGCGCCGGTGCTCTGCGTTGGTGAAACCCAGGACGAGCGTGAGGCTGGTGAGGCCGAATATACAGTGGCGCGACAGTTACAGGGTGCGCTGCGCGGGCAGGCGAGCCTGCACAGCCTGGTTATCGCCTACGAGCCTGTCTGGGCGATCGGTACCGGGTTGACGGCCACGCCCGAGCAGGCGCAGGCCATGCACGCGTTTATTCGCGGCCAGCTTGAAGCACTGCCGGGGCTTGATGCCGCGGCAGTCCGTGTGGTGTACGGCGGTAGTGTGAAGCCGGACAACGCAGCAGAGTTGTTTGCGCAGGAGGATATCGACGGTGCGCTGGTGGGTGGTGCATCGCTCGACGCACAGGATTTTCAGGCGATTGTTGCCGCAGCACAGGGCTGACAAACGCAATACAGACGTGTAGAGCCCGGGTGGGCAAGGGTGTTATGGAACAGATAATTCTGATCGTTCATTTGCTGATCGCGCTGGCTATCATCGGCCTGATCATGCTGCAGCAGGGCAAGGGAGCGGACGTTGGCGCATCATTTGGTGCCGGCGCCTCGCAGACGCTGTTTGGCAGTGCCGGCAGCAGTAATGTACTGACCAAGTCAACCGCTTGGCTGGTAGTGCTGTTCTTCGCCACCAGCTTTGGCCTGGCCATGCTGGCCAGCCAGAAAACACAGGTGGTGGACGACCTGGACCTGGTCATACCCGCCGCAGAGGAAAGGATGGCGCCAGTACTGGATTCCGACCTGCCAACTGTGGATAATGCCGAGCCGGCAGCCGAGGCTGCCGCAGGCGACGTGCCGGAACTGTAAACCGGCCGCGCAACGTTTTTGCCGAAGTGGTGGAATTGGTAGACACGCCATCTTGAGGGGGTGGTGGGCATAGCTCGTGCGGGTTCAAGTCCCGCCTTCGGCACCAAGTTGATGTTCAGGAGTGATCCGGAATGTCCTGAGAGCCTGGCACTTTGCCGGGCTTTTTTGTGCCTGTCGTTCCTGCGTTCGCCTTCGTTTCACACGTGTTGCGCTGTGCCGCCAGCCACGCGGTGCGGTCGAATAGGGTCATGTAAACCAGTGTGGTAGTGTATTGAGGGTTCGGCTTGCCGGGGGGTGTTGCAGTGGATGACAACGGTTTTCGACTCCGCAGGGTGTCGGGGCACACCCGGACCGATGGGGTCCAGGGGCGGCCGTGGTCCGCACAAAGGAGAGCGTAGCCGATGCTCAGGCGTAGCAGCCAAGTCAAGGACAAGCTTTCAACACATTTCGGCAGCCGCCTCTCCAACGGAGAGGGTGTGCTGCAACTGGCCCTGCTGGGCCTGTTGTCGGGCATCGGAACAGGCGGGGTCATACTCCTCTTTCGCAGCGCCATCGAATGGCCACTTGAGCACTTCTTGCCAGGTGCCGACAGCGAGGCCTTTGAGCAGCTGGGCCACGTGGCGCGCATGTTGCTGCCGCTGGCGGGTGCCGTGGGGCTTGGTCTGTTACTGCACTTCCTGTCGGTGAGCGACCGTCGGGTGGGTGTTGCGCACGTGATGCACCGGCTGAATTACCATCAGGGCTACATTCAGTTGCGTGGCGCAGTGATCCAGTTTCTGCTCGGGGTGGGTACCGTGATCACCGGGCAGTCCGCCGGGCGAGAGGGGCCGGCGGTGCACCTGGGTGCAGCATTCTCGAGCCTGCTGGGCCAGTGGCTGCGCCTGCCCAACAACAGCATTCGCACGTTGGTAGCCTGCGGTGTTGCCGCCGCCATTGCCGCCTCCTTCGACACGCCGATTGCCGGTGTGATTTTCGCCATGGAAGTGGTGATGATGGAGTACACCATCGGCGTATTCACACCGGTGATTCTGGCCGCGGTGAGCGCGGCGGTATTGACGCGGGCCGTCTACGGCGCGGAGCCGGCTTTCGAGGTGCCGCTGGTGACGCTGCAGTCGCTACTGGAACTTCCCTGGATTCTGCTCGTGGCAGCGCTGATCGGTGTCGCTGCGGCACTTTTTATCCAGCTGATCGAAGCGGCAGGGCGCTTTGATCACCGGCCGATTCTGCTGCGCCTGCTGATGGCCGGCCTGTTCATGGTGCCGTTTGCGCTGCTGGTCCCGGAGGTCATGGGTATCGGCTACGACACAGTAGAGCAGACCATCAACGGGCAGCTCGCACTCTGGGTGCTGCTGGGCGTCGGGTTGGCGAAACTGGTGGCGACCGGTGTCAGTGTGGGCCTCGGCATGCCCAGCAGCATCATTGGCCCCACGCTGGTAACCGGGGCCACTCTCGGGGGCGCTTTGGGGTTGGTGGGTGCCGCACTCATGCCTGAGCAGGCATCCACTGTGGGGTTCTACGCCATGCTGGGCATGGGCGCGATGATGGGCGCGGTATTGCAAGCCCCCCTTGCCGCGCTCATGGCCTTGCTGGAGTTCACGCACAACCCGCACATCATCATGCCGGGCATGCTGGCTATCACCGTGGCCAGCCTGGTGACCAGCGAGGTGTTTGGCAAGAAGGCGGTGTTCCAGAGTATGCTGAAGGCTCAGGGCCTGGGCTATGACACCTCACCCGTGACGCAGGCGCTGCGGCGCGTGGGGGTGGGTGCCATCATGGAGCGCAGTGTGAAGGTCGCGCCGCGTATGCTGGAGGGGGACGCCATTGCCGGGTTGCTGACGGCGGGTACGCGCTGGGTGCTGGTGGAAGGCAGCAAGGGCCCGGTATCGCTGCTGCTGATGGCGGACCTCGCGCGGTTTGTAGAGCAGCGCGAGTCGGAGGCGCGGGAGCGCGGTGAGCCGGCCGCCGTCGAAGCAGCGGTCGATCTGATGGCGATTCCGGCCAAGCGGCAGGATGTATCGGCGGTGTCCTACCAGGCCACCCTGGAGGAGGCGCTGCAGACCTTCGAGCGCACGGGTGCCGAGGTGCTTTACGTGCGCCAGTATCTCTCATACGGCATTGTGCGCATTGCGGGCGTGCTGCATCGGGCGGATATCGACAGCTACTACCAGGCGGGTGTTGTACGCGTCTAACGCATTTGGGGTATGCGGCGGCCGAAGCAAGCGGCTAGTGTGGCGGCACTCCGAGTGTTAGCTTTCAACATCTCGATAATAAAGGGATCGTCAGCCATGAAAAAAATTGCATCTGTACCCGCACACCATCATTTCCCGAAAATGCTGCTTGCCGCTGCCGTCCTGGCCACCAGTCAGGCTCAGGCCCAGGGGCTTGAGGAAGTCGTTGTTACCGCCCAGAAACGTGAACAGTCGCTGCAGGATGCACCGATTGCCATCACTGCGTTTGGCCAGTATGAGCTGGAGCAGCGTGGCATTCGCGACCTCGTCGATCTCGGCACCATAGCGCCCAACGTCAAGGTGGCACCGCTGCCGTCCAACACCGCCAAGGCAACGGTGGCCATTCGCGGCTCGGTGACCTCGAACCCCGGTATCTACTGGGAACCCACGGTGGGTATCTACCTCGACGGCGCGTATGTCGGCAAGTTTTCCGGCAACGTGTTCAAGCTGGCCGAAGTGGAGCGCATCGAAATACTGCGCGGCCCGCAGGGCACCCTGTTTGGCCGTAACACGTCGGGCGGTGCGGTCAACGTGGTTACGCAGAAGCCTACCGGCGAATTGGGCGGTCGCCTGCGCGCCGGGGTGGGTAACTTTGGCTACACCGAGATTGACGGCAGCCTGAACCTGCCGCAGCTCGATCTGGGTGGCGCAGGTAACCTGAAAAGCCGCGTCAGCCTGTCCTGGGATGACCGCGACGGTTTCTATGACAACGTTGCGGCCGCGCCCGGCACCACCATCACCCACCCCTTTACCGGTCAGCCGATTCCGGCCAATCCACCCGGCGCGGAAGATGAGCAGAATGCAGCCTCGAGCACGGTGGGCCGCCTGGACCTGCTCTGGGATGTCAGCGACCGCTTTTCCGTGCGCTACTCGCTGGATGAGGTTGACGTCGAGAACACCCCCGGCAAGCCACAGTTCACCAGCTTTGACCCCACCAGCCTTGTATTCGGTTTCCCGCTGCCGGGTGATCTCGCCCAGTTTCTTACCAGCGAGACCGATAACCTCGAGGCAAACAGCATTGATGCGGATGTCTACGAAGAATTCGACTCCACCAGCAATACGCTGACTATGGATTATGATCTTGGCAGCGCCGGCATCCTGGGTGATGCATCGGTCAAGTATGTCTACAACCACCGCGATCTGAGCTTTGCCCAGAGCCTGGACAACGATGGCACGCCCTTCGGCCTGTTCCATTCGGCGATTGAGGAAGAGTACACGCAGCAGTCCCACGAGGTGCAGCTCACCGGGTCTCATGAGCGGGTGAACTATGTCATGGGGCTTTACTACTTCGACGAAGATGCGGACGTCTATAACCCCCTGCAGCCGCTGAACTCCTTCTTCGGGCCGCTGTTGTCGCGCAATGCCTACGGCCTGGAGTCCGAGCAGTTCGCCGTTTACGGCCAGGCGGACTGGCGCCCACCGGTGCTGGATGACCGCCTGACCATTACCGCCGGCATTCGCTGGACGGAAGAAGAGAAGACGGTCTATATCGACCACCCCGACGATAACCCGCCCTTCGCCGGCGAAAACACCGACGATTACAGCAACGTAGCGCCCACGCTGATCTTCAGCTATGAATTCACCGATGAATTCAATGCCTACGCCAAGTACGCCAAGGGCTGGAAAGCGGGTGGCTTCAACGGTGAAGCGGGCAGCATTGAGGACTTCAACGTCGGCTTTGACCCGGAAGAAATCGACTCCTATGAGATCGGCTTCAAGAGCCGCTGGCTGGACAACACCCTGCAGCTGAACGGCGCAGCGTTCTATAACGATGAGTCTGATATCCAGCTGTCCGTGTTCATTCCCCGCGATGGCGGCGTGGCCTCGGTTATCGAGAACGCCGGTGAGTCAGTGAAGCAGGGTCTTGAGCTGGAAGTGGTGTACATGCCCAATGCGGATCTCATGCTGAGTGCAAACTACGGCTACCTGGATTCCGAGTTCACCGAGTTCCTGGAGTTCGACCCGGTTTTGGGTGAAACCGTCGATGTGTCTGATGAGCGCTTCACGCAGTACACGCCCGAGCACACGGTAAACTTAAGCGTTGAGTACACCATGCTGCGCAGCGATTACGGCGACCTGCTGGGCCGCCTGGACTACAGCTACAACGATGAGTACACCCCGTACGTGAAGCCGGAGCAAAAGGCGGTTTCCGACATTGATGGCTACGGCACGCTGAACGGTCGCCTCACCCTGATCAACATTCCGGTAGGCGATAATCAGCTGCAGGTGGCGCTGTGGGGCAAGAACCTGCTGGATGAGGAGTATCGGGTCAATACCGTACCCTTCGGTCCATTCACGGTGAGCTTCTTCGGCAACCCCCGCACCTATGGGTTGGAAGCGCAGTACACCTTCTGATCCCTTCCGGTTCGGTTCGGCGATGTTCGCATCGCTGGGCCGAACCGGAACGTTTTCTTTACTCTCCCCATATCTGCTGCGCAGTGCGCAGTACCTGAGCGACCAGTTGCGGTTGCCGGTTCACCCCTGTTTTCGAAAAGATGGCAGTCAGTTGTGCTCGTGTCGTATGCCGTGAGCGCCCGAGGCTCGTGGATATTTCCGCAAGACTCTCGCCTGCAACCAGGCGCTTGGTCAGTACAGCTTCCGCCCTGGTCAGGGCGAACAACTCCATGAGCAGCTCCTCGGTAATGATGCGGGTGCCTGCGGGATCGCGGAACAGCAGCAACGTCGTGGCCGATGCGGTTTCTTCAATGCCCGGACGCGGCGCAATCCGCTTCAGCAGTACGCTCCACTGCTGTCCTGCCGGCCGTTTTATGTGCAAGGATTCGGGCTGTTGCGCAACATCGCCGCGAGTCAGCCGGCGCAACGCGGTGTGCAGCGCAGTATTGCTTTCAGGCGAACTGCACTGTAGGCGGTCCCCACTGATCAGCAGCCCGTCCGCGTGTTGCAGTACCCGGTTTGCCAGCGGGTTGGTGGTGAGGACTTCTGCCCTGTCGCCAAGGACCATGGAGCCAATGGCCAGCTGGTCTTCTGTCGCATCAGAAATACTGAGCTGGTACTCACGCCTGGCAAGCCGCGCATAGATCGCGATGGCGGTGCGCAGCCAGGGTGTCAGGGCGGCCAGTTTCTGGCGGTCATCATCATTGAAGTGAGCCTGGCCCCGCACACGGGCGCAACGCAGGCGGAAGATCATGGCGGTTTCCGGTTCCTCCAGGTTGATGCCGATAAGATCATCTGTGTCGCCGTATTCCTGAATATAGGCGTAGAAGTTCGCGTGGTGACGCGTGAGTTCATGCCGGCTCATCATTTCGCTGAGTATGACGATTTCGTCTCTGGGGATGTCAAGGAACGGTGTCTCCCGAAAGATACTGTTCTGCAGGAGCACAAGCGCGGCGGTATTGCTTTGGGTGGAAATCAGGACCCCGGGGTCTCCCTGTCTGGGCCTGCGCAGGACCATGGTGGCATGATGGCCGTCGAGGTAATGCTCCAACGCTTGCAGAAAACTCAGCCAGGGCGGCTCTTCCAGCAGGCTACTGAACAGGGTGGAAACCAGTGTGTCAGGCAAGCTCATTCGTGTTCTGCCCTCTGGGATTTTGTGCGCCGGTCGTTCTCGTAGCCTGGTGAGATGGTAACGCCTCGGGGCCTTGCTAGTGCATTTGTGTTATGCGGCGCGCGTCGGGCTGCGGGTATAGTGTGTTCACAGGCGTGGTCACGGCCGCGCCGATGCACATTCAATAATAGCGTTGAGCTGCGGAGATGGGTACCTCTGCCAGTGTGAACGCCAAGAGGTTGTATCATGGATTTCAGCGTTACTCCGCTATCCGGAGGAGTTGGTGTCGAGGTGCTGGGGCTTGATCCCGACAAGCATATTCCGGATGAATCTGCCCGCGCGCTGCGTGACCTCTGGTTGGATGCGGGTATTGTCCTGTTTCGCGGTATCGGTACTTCGCCGGAAGCGCTGTTGAGCATTTCACGCTGCCTGGGTGAGCTTGAACCCCATCCCATTGAACATTTTCGCCTGCAGGGCTATCCGGACCTCATTCTCCTGAGTAATGAGAAATCACTCACGGGCCCCGTGTATGAGTTTGACGGCGTGCCCACCTACGGGCGTATTCCCTGGCACACGGACCTGGCATTTACCACCACTCCGAACGCGGGCGCCGTATTGCGCATGGTGCGCAACAGCGAGCACGGTGGGCAGACGGGCTGGATCGATACGGCGCTGGCCTACGATGCGCTGGATACCGCTACCAGGGAGCGCATCGAGGGGCTTGAGGCTCGCTATATTTTTTGCCCGGACCTGAGTGGCATGCGCTTCAACAAGCCCGGTGGAACGTTGCTGCAGGCTTCCATGAAAGACCTGCCCAGCTTCCCGCCGGTGGCGCACCCGCTGGTCTGGGTGCACCCGGAAACGGGCCGGCGCATTCTCAATATCAGCACGTTGAACATCCAGTGCATAGAAGGGCTGCCAGCAGCGGAGAGTAATGCGCTGATCGAAACCCTGGTGGCACACGCGTTGCAGCCGCGCTTCCAGTACGTTCACGCCTGGCAGAACAATGATGTGGTGGCATGGGATAACCGCCGCACCATGCACATGGCGTTCGGGCATCCTGTGAGTGAAACACGCATTGTGCAGCGCAGCACCCTTCGCGGTACGGTGAAAATGGGTAGAACAATCGACAGCGGTGAGGAGCAGACGGCATGAGTGACTACGACCTGGTAATTCGCGGCGGCACCGTGCTGGATGGCAGCGGCGGCGAGCAGCGGCAGGCAGACGTTGCAGTGAACGGCGGTGTGATTGCCGCACTGGGTTCGGGCTTGGGGCCGGGTCGGGAAGAAATCGATGCGCGAGGCATGTTGGTGACGCCCGGGTTCGTCGATGTACACACGCACTATGACGGCCATGTGACCTGGGAAAACCGTCTCAAGCCCTCTTCCTGTCACGGTGTTACCACCGCCATCATGGGCAACTGCGGTGTGGGCTTCGCCCCGTGCCGGACGCAGGATCACGATACGCTCATTCGCCTGATGGACGGCGTTGAGGACATCCCCTTTCCCGTACTGGCAGAAGGTCTGCCCTGGACCTGGGAGAGCTTCCCGGAATACCTGAACGTGCTCGCGGAGCGGGATTACGACATGGATGTAGGAGGTTACCTGCCTCACGCGGCGTTGCGGGTGTACGTGATGGGAGCGCGCGGTGCGCGGCGCGAGCCCGCCACCGCCGAGGACATTGAGCGTATGTGTGCCCTGCTGGAAGAAGCGCTGGACGCGGGTGCCATGGGTATTGGCACGTCGCGCACACTGTTTCATCGCGCCAGTGATGGCTCCCCCATACCGACCCTTGACGCCACCAACGAGGAGTTGCTGGCGCTTGCCCGCACGCTGCGCAAGGCGGGCAAGGGTGTGTTCCAGATTGTGGAAGACGTGCACCTTCCGGGGAAGGATGTCAGCGTCTTGCGCCAGCTGGCAGAGGCCTCCGGTCGGCCGTTGACCTTTTCCATGGGCACCGGCAATAGCGGCCCGCAGATATGGCCGCAACTGCTGCAGGGGCTGGAAGAAGCCAATGCCGCGGGTGTCACCATCAAGGGCCAGGTTATGCCCCGTGCCATCGGCATGATGCTGGGGGTGGAGCTAACGCTGAATCCGTTCTACACCACTGCAGGCTACCGCGAGGTGGCCGGCCTGCCACTACCTGAGCGCCTTGCGAAACTGCGCGATCCTGCGCGCCGCGCCCGTATTCTCGGGGAACCCACGGACCCCGACCCGACTCTGGTGCTGGGCCGCATGGTGCGCGATTTCGACTACATGTTCCTGCTCGGTGATCCGCCGGACTACGAGCAGCCCTGGGAGCAGAGCATTGCAGGTCTTGCGCAGGCGCAGGGTGTCAGCGCGGCTGAGCTGGCCTACGACCTGATGGTGGAAGGGGAGCGGGGAACGGTGCTGTACCTGGCCATGGCCAATTATGCCGACGGCAAGCTGGATGCTGTGGGTGAGATCCTGCGTCATCCGGATGTGCTGCCCGGGCTGGGCGACGGTGGCGCGCATTCCTCGACAATCTGCGACGGCAGCTATTCCACCTTCGCCTTGACGCACTGGGGCCGGGATCGCCCTGCGGGCCGTATCCCGGTTGCGGACCTGGTGCATCGATTAAGCAGGGCGACAGCGCTCACCATGGGTCTTGAGGATCGTGGCCTGCTGGCGCCCGGTTTCAAGGCCGATATCAACGTCATCGACTTTGACCGCCTGGCCCTGCATGCGCCGGAAATCACCTATGATTTACCCGGCGGCGGGCGACGCCTGGTGCAGCGCGCCGAGGGTTATGTGGCGACACTCGTAAACGGCGTGCCAGTGTATCGCCATGGTGAAGCGACGGGCGCCTTGCCTGGTCAGTTGATCCGGGGCCAGCAGGGCGCACCGCATAGGCTTTAGCCGCTCACGCTGCCAGGTTAGCCTCTACCGCGTCGAGAAAACCGCACATATCCACCACCTTTTCAGTGTCAGGATTGGTGGTCTTGCCCTTGAGGTCGCCGGTGATGGTGCCCTGCGCGACGGTTTCTATCAGGGCCGTCTTGAGCTTCTTCGCGTAATCGGCCAGCGGCGGATTGACCTCCCGCCGGGCCATTTCCTCCAGAGCGTTCGCGACGGCGAAAATCAGGGCAGAAGAATTGAAGTTGGCCTCTTTGCCGTCGGTCTCCAGGTAGCGCAGGTACAGGTCGTGTGCCGTGCCGTGCGGTGCTTCGTAGAGCATGGTGCCTTCTTTGCTCTCGATCACTGAACTGGCGGTGGCCAGGCTCCCACCCAGCGCCGCGGAGATGTCGGAAAAGATGTCACCGTCCAGATTCTGCGCGGGATACAGGCCCCAGCGTGGCGGATCACAGATCATTTTGCTCAGTTGTCGCGAAGGCCGCATGATCATGAAGGATGGCGGCGGCGTATCGAGGGCCGCCAGCTCCTTGCGTATCTCGAGAATGATGGAGCTGTAAACCTCATCGTAATTGACGAATTCCCGTTTCAGCCCGAAGTAGATTTCCTTCTTGTTGACCACGGCATCGCGGAACACCTGTTTTACCCAGTCCTTGATAGCCTCCCGATCATTCGACATGAAAAGAATGGGGTCGCTGGCTTTTACGTCCCGGGCGTGCTTTTCCTCGCCATCGACGATGACCTTGATAATGCCATCTTCAGGTGCTGGCAGGTTGAAACTTCCGTACTGGTCGCCGCCCCCGGCGCTCATTCTGGAGATGGACACGTGCGCTTTGCGCTCGGGGAGGCCATAGTGCTTGAGCTGTTGCACCAACTTGAACAGCTTCATGCCGACGACGTTGTCTGGCACCCCCCACAGCGCCCGTTGTGGAGGATTGGAGACAATGCGCGCTGCCTGGGCATCAATGAGTTCGTAGTGATAGGACAGTCCCGCGGCGGCCACCTGGTCCTTGTAGTCGCGTTCGTAGATCTCCTCAATAGCCGCACGCATCACGCCGTCATAACCGGGAACGACGGTATCTTTCAGGCCGAGGTAGATATCTCGCTGCTCTTCCAGCGCTCGCTGGAAAAACCGGTGTGCCCAGGCCTGCACCTCCTCAATGCAATTGGTCGCCAGCATCCAGGGGTCGCCCTTTCTCAGGGTTCGACGGTGCATTTCCACCGGGTCGCCGCTGCTGCCGACAAAAACTACCTTGGCAACGCCCGTGGCATTGGACAGCTCGCTGTAGCTGAAATCCAGGCCGCCGCTGTGCATGGTGTCCACTTCGATGTCGCGATCTTTCCACTCTGGGCGCACGCTCCTGAGATTGCGGAACTCGATATCCTCGCGTGTGATATTGCCGCCAATGCCCTTGCGGATTGCGCCATTCGGTGATTTCGTCGCCAGCTTGTGCAAAGACGACTCGGTGATGCCGGGGTGTTTGCTGAGTAATTCGCTCAGTTGACGCCGGTTTACCGTCATGCCGGCATTCTTGACCCCGATGCCGTGTTCCCGCAGGGCTTCGATAGCATCAAGCACCACCTGACCGTTACTGGTGAGCCTTTTTTCCGCTGATAGGTCCACCTCGACCAAATCGATTTGCAGACGTGAGGTGACGAACTGCTCAAGTATTTTATCGAAGGCAACTTGTGCCATCTCATCACCGTGAAGAATCACAAGTGGCTTTTTGACCACGATCTTGGTGCCCACTGCGTGCGCTCCTGTTAATAACCCTGAAGCGACAATCTACCGCGCCGGGAGAAAGAAAAGAAGCACTCTGCACGCCGCTTGGGCGTTTTGCTTCCCAAGCCGGTGTGTGTGGCACACATGCGTGGCTCTCGCCGCGTGCTGCCAGTGCTGTCAGGGCTGATACCAGATCGGTGACGTCCAGGCGCGTTCCTGCAAAGTGGCAGGCACGTCTTCCGGTAGCGGCAGGCCGGTGCGCAGGCTGTCCCAGGTGCTCCAGCGGCAGGTGGGGTTTTCCAGCACGCGGGCGTAGTAAAACGCCGCCTGTGCGGGGTTGAAATCGGGGTCGCGCCAGCGCGCGGCGATCTGGCCATCGCCCTTGTGGCGATCGAAGTCGCAGGTCTCCAAGGATACCGTGGCGCCGTTGTCGGGGCAGCGATGCGTTGCCGGGTCGGGGCTCAACCCGTCTGCACAGCCCACGTCAAACACCGCCTCACGTGTGGCACCATCTTCTACCCAGCCCTTGACGATTTGCACGCGCTGGAGCCAGGCGCTGCTCGGATCCTTGGCAGCCCAGAGCAGGAATTCGGGCGCGGAATCGCCCGTGCCGTGATGCAGTTCCCCGCCCATGGGTACGCCCTGGGCATAAGCCTGTTGCGCCCAGTCGGCTTGCGTAAGCAGGTCAGCGGGCCAGTCAGTGCCGGCAAAAAAGCGCACGCTGATGCGCGGACCGCTGGTGCCGAATGTCTCCCGGCGTGCCAGTGCATCGTAGAGTGCCTCGCGCGTGTTCTCGCTGGCCCAGACACCCGCGAGACCGGCAGAGCTGTACTTGATATGGTGCGTGTTGATGAAGCTGCCACCGCGGCGTGTCTCCGGCGTACCATCGGCACTGCCGATTTTGCCGTGGTAGTTGTCCTCCTCCACCTGGGAACCGGAGTTGTGGCTGTCACTCGCGGCGATAACCCCAAAACGGTAGGGGTTGAACCCCTGCTGCTCTTGCATCACCAGGCCCGCCAGCCAGGCATCGCGGGCATAGCTACCCTTGACCTCGCCCTGGGTGCCACGCCCGCCGAGCAAATCCTCCAGCAATTCAAAGCCCGCCCATTCGTCATTGGGAGACAGCAGCGGGTGGGTTTCCGAGGTGCCCTTGATCTGCGCAATTTCAACCAGCGGTTCATTGCGCTGGCGCAGGGCGGCATACGCGGCATCGATTTTCTCGCCGCCAAACGCCACCTCGCTGGGAAACATCAAGCCGTTGCTCAGGTTGCTGTTGTGGGCGATGGCCATGCCCTCTACGCCGTGCTTGCGCTGCTCATCCAGCCAGGCCCAGAGTGCACGCGGCTCCACGCTGTCGAAGCTGGAGAAAGGCTGTTTCGGCACATCGCTGCTGCGGAAAATCACGTTGCGGTGCAGGTTGACTTCTTCCAGGGCGCCGGAAGATGTCCACTCGTAGCCGATCAGCGTGCTGAATTCTCCCGGCCGGTAATAGCGCTCGGCACTACGTACATACTCTTGCCAGATGGACTGGCGCAGGGCCTTATCAACCAGTGCTGGCATGGGGGTATTGTCACCCATGCTCATCAGCACCTCCAGCACGGCGGCCTGACGGCGCTCCGGATCCTTGTCGGTCAGACGGGCCGCAATCGGCAGCGCCGCCAACTCGCCCTGCGGCGCGAACAGCCGTGGCAGTATGCCCATGTATTCGGAGTGGTCGGTAATGGCGACGAAGTCGAGTGGGGCTCGCAACTGAATGGTCACGCCGCTGATATGCGGTATGGCTTCGCCCTGGGCAAAGCGGTAGGCATCATCCGGCGTGGTACGCACGTTCAGCATGAAGGCATCGGGTGAATTCATGGTGTGTACGTGGAGCTCGCCGAAGAAAGCCTGTCGTGGCGCTGCAGCGGTGGCGGCACTGCCGGTTGCGGAGGCGTGTGCAGCGCCCTGTACCAGAGTGATGCACAGGGCAGCGCCCAGACGCAGTGGCCAGCTGAAGCGCGTGCGGACAGGGTTGTTTCGTTGCATGGCAGTGGTTCTCCGGTGGTGAAACCACAGAATAGGTGCTTGCGCCGGTACAGGGCGAGCCGCAGAGCCGGGTTCTTTCGCGCTGGTTTGTATAGCCGGACCGCCTGGGGCAGGGGTGGCATGCCCGAATTGCCACGAATAAAGTTTCATTTGAAACTAAATGGGGTCGAGCCTATACTCAGCGCTCAGCAGCAAGTGTGCGGCAGCGGTCTGTAGGGAGGCTCAAAATGGTCGATCTGTTCGAAAATCCGATGGGACTGGACGGCTTTGAATTCGTCGAATTTACGGCCCCCGCGGCCGGGGTTCTGGAGCCGGTCTTCGAATCCATGGGGTTTACCTGTGTTGCCCGCCACCGCAGCAAGGCGGTGGCGCTGTGGCGGCAGGGTGATATCAATTTCCTGACCAACTACGAGCCCGGCAGCCACGCCTGGTACTACGCGCGCGAACACGGCCCCTCAGCCTGCGGCATGGCCTTCCGCGTGCAGGACGCCACCGGGGCTTACAACCGTGCGCTGGAGAAAGGCGCGCAGCCGGTTGCCGTGGAAACCGGCCCGATGGAGCTGCGTTTACCGGCCATTCGCGGCATCGGCGGTGCCATTCTCTACCTCATCGACCGCTATGCGGAAGGGCAGAGTATCTACGACATTGATTTCCATTGGTTGCAGGGCGTGGACAGTAAACCCGCGGGCCTCGGTTTTCATACCCTCGACCATCTGACCCACAATGTGTATCGGGGCCGCATGGGCTACTGGGCACGCTATTACGAGGAGTTGTTCAACTTCCGCGAAATCCGCTATTTCGATATCGAAGGTGAGCACACGGGACTGTTGTCGAAAGCGATGACCGCCCCCGATGGCAAGATCCGTATTCCCCTCAACGAAGAGTCGCGCGGTGGCGGCCAGATTGAGGAATTCCTCATGGCGTACAACGGCGAGGGCATACAGCACATTGCGCTGGCCTGCGACGACATCCTGACCTGCTATGACCGCTTGCAGGCAGCGGGCATGACATTCATGCCGGCCCCTCCGGCAACCTACTATGACATGCTCGAAGGTCGCCTGCCCGGGCACGGCGAATCGGTGGCGGAATTGCAGGCGCGCGGCATTCTTCTGGATGGGAGCACCGAGGGCGGGGTGCCACGCCTGCTGTTGCAGATCTTTTCCGCCAACCTGCTCGGGCCGATGTTCTTCGAGTTCATCCAGCGCAAGGACGACGAGGGTTTTGGTGAGGGTAACTTCAAGGCGCTGTTCGAATCCATAGAGCGTGACCAGCTGGCCCGTGGTGTCATCGGCGCGGCGCGGGAGGCATGAAGGAGGCGACATGAATATCCGCCGTATTCACCACGTGGCCTATCGTTGCAACGATGCCCGGGAAACCGTGGAGTTCTACCAGCGCGCGCTGAACATGCAGCTGGTGCTGGCAATCGCCGAGGATGAGGTGCCGTCCACGCAGGAGCCAGACCCGTACATGCATGTGTTTCTCGATGCCGGTATGGGTAATGTACTGGCCTTTTTCGAGCTGCCGAATTCGCCCCCGATGGGGCGCGACAGCAACACGCCGGAATGGGTGCAGCACATTGCGTTCGAACTGGACAGCGAGGAGGCGTTGCTCGCGGCGAAGCGGGAGCTGGAGGAGCAGGATATTGCGGTGCTGGGCCCCACACATCACGGTATTTTCCGCTCCATCTACTTCTTTGACCCGAATGGCCATCGCCTGGAGCTTGCGGTCAATATTGCACAGCCGGGCGATCTCGCTCGCCTGCATGCAGTGGCCCCGGAGATGATTGAGGAGTGGTCCCGCACGCGTCGGGCACCGCGTCATGCCGCCTGGCTACACCAACGCGATTCTGGAGAAAGCACATGAAACTGGCCTCTTTGCGCGCAGGCCGCGACGGCGCCCTCGTGGTTGTGTCGCGGGATCTGCAACGTTTCCTGACAGCAGAGATGACCCTGCAGCAGGCGCTGGATGATTGGCCGGCGCAGGAGCCTGTGCTCGCGCCATTGTCGCAGCAGGTCAACCAGGGCGCGGGATCACCGTTTGTTCAGTCCGATTGTGCTTCGCCGCTGCCGCGTGCCTATCAATGGGCGGATGGTTCGGCCTATGTGAATCATGTGGAGCTGGTGCGCAGGGCGCGCGGTGCGGAGATGCCGGAGAGTTTCTGGAGCGACCCCCTGATTTACCAGGGCGGGTCAGACAGCTTTCTCGGCCCACGCGATCCCATTGTCATGGAAGATGTTGCCTGGGGTATCGATTTCGAAGGCGAGGTGGCGGTTATCACTGGGGATGTGCCCATGGGTGCAAGCGCGGCGCAGGCCGCCGGGGCGATCCGTCTGCTCATGCTGGTCAACGATGTGTCTTTGCGCAACCTGATCCCCGCGGAGCTGGGCAAGGGCTTCGGTTTCTTCCAGTCCAAGCCTTCCAGTGCGTTCAGCCCGGTGTGTGTGACGCCGGACGAGCTGGGCCCGGCCTGGGACGGCGGTCGGCTGCACTTGCCGCTGAGCATACACTTCAATGACGCCCTGTTTGGCAAGGCGAATGCCGGGGTCGACATGACCTTCGATTTCCCCACGCTGATCGCCCATGCGGCGAAAACCCGCCCTCTGTCTGCCGGCACAATTATCGGGTCTGGCACCGTATCCAACAAGGGTGCCGACGGATCGCCGGGGAAACCGGTAACCGCGGGCGGGCTGGGCTACAGCTGCATTGCAGAGTTGCGCATGATCGAAACCCTGCGCGATGGTCAGCCCTCCACGGCGTTCATGCAGTTCGGTGACAGGGTCAGTATTGAAATGGCTGATGCGGGCGGGGCCTCTATTTTTGGCCGCATCGAGCAGCAGGTTGTGGCGCGTTCACGCAGCTGATGGGGGTGCTACGGCTTCGCGCCGCGCTATCGCAGTGGCGTTGGTTCAACTATGCATAAAATAATGCGCTCGTATTAAAAGTTTGAGTCCCGCGGATGGCGGCTACGATAGTATAGTTCCTTGCATAGTCGAGGAGCAGCGCATGAAATTCTGGCAACCGTTGGTGTGGACTGAGCCGGAGCAACTGGTGCCGCTGGCACAGTTTGCCGAAGAGCTGGGCTTCCACGGTGTGTTCAATGCGGACCACGCCGTGTTTCCCGAGGAAGTGAAAGCCACCTACCCGTACGCGCAGAGCGGTGTGCCACCGATGACAGCGGATGCGCCCTATCCGGATTGTTGGGTGAGTATCGCGTTCATGGCCGCCGCCACCCGGCGCCTGCACTTCACCACATCGGTTTATGTGTTGCCGCTGCGCAATCCCTTTGAGGTGGCCAAGGCGACAGGCTCGCTGGATATTTTCAGCGGTGGTCGCTTTGCATTGGGGGTTGGCGCGGGCTGGATGAAGGACGAGTACGATGTCTATGACGTGCCGTTCGGTGGGCGCGGCGCGCGTATGGATGAAATGATCGATGTGATGCACAAGCTCTGGCAGGGCGGCATGGTAGACCACGAGGGCCCTCTGTTTCCGTTTCCTCGCCTGTGCATTGAGCCGGCGCCGGGGCACAACGTGCCCCTCTATGTCGGCGGTGCCAACGAGGCGGCCCTGCGCCGCGCCGCGGTGCGCGGCGACGGCTGGATTGGTGCGGGCAACCATCCGGACGAGGTGCCCGCGCTGATGGCGCGGCTGCGTGCACTGCGCGAGGCGGCCGGGCGCGCGGCCGATCCCTTCGAGACCATTGTCGGGCTGACGACGCCGCTGGACGTTGCGACCTTGCAGCGTCTGGAAGAGGCCGGTATGACCTCGGCGGTGAACCTGCCTTTCAGTTTTGCATTGGGCAAGCATTCAACGCTCGACGCCAAGAAACGTTTCATGGAGGACTTCGAGCGGCGCATCATGCGTCCGCTACGGGGTTGAACAACGGAGAGGAATGACATGCCAGAAGACCAGCGACTGCAGGCGCTCGGCCTGCCCCCGATTGACCAGATCGGTTTTGTAGTAAAAGACCTCGATGCGTGGATAGCCCGTTTCGACCCGGTATTTGGACCCTTTTCCCTGATGAATGGATCGGTAGATGGCGCCGACTTCCGTGGCCGCCGCGAAGATGTGCAGCTGCGGCTGGGCTTTGGGCGCAGCGGGGACGTTGAAATCGAGCTGATTGAGTGGCAGTCGGGCGTCAGTCCACACAGCGAATTCATTGAGTCCGGGCGCGAGGGTATGCATCACCTGCGTTTTCGTGTCGAGGATACCGACCACTGGGTTGAGAAGCTCGCAGCCATCGGGTACACACCGTTCTGGTACAAGCGCTGGAACAGCGATACGGTATTTGCCTACCTGGAGAACCCGGATTTCCCACTCTGCCTGGAACTGTTGCAAATGCCGCAAGAGGGCGCGGGCGCGCCGCAGCCATAGCAATTGCCGCGGGGCGTAACGGGCGCGTTGAAACAGTGCTTTTTTCTCCGCAGGGCTGTTGACCGGGCGTGGCGGCGTACCTATAATGCACAGCCTCGAATTTGGGCCGGTGATGTTGGTTGGGCCCAGTATGAAGTGCCAAGGGGCCTTCAGGTCGAGGAAGTTTTGATGCGGGGTGGAGCAGCCTGGTAGCTCGTCGGGCTCATAACCCGAAGGTCGTCGGTTCAAATCCGGCCCCCGCTACCAACATACGTGTCGTCCGCTCCGAATTGGCGGCACGTTTCGTCAAAGCCCCTTCTTGGGGCTTTTTCGTATCTGCGAATAATGCAGGCGTTTTTGCAAGCGTAACCGCCAGTGGCGGAAATGGAGTCGGATTGACGGCCAGGCAACAGGAACTGCAGGCACTGCTGGAACCCACAGTGGTCGCCCTCGGCTTTGACCTCTGGGGCATCGAGTATGCTGCTCAGGGCAAGCACAGTGTGCTGCGCATCTTCATTGACGCCCAGTCGGGCGTGACTGTGGACGATTGCGCCGCGGTGAGTGCGCAGGTCAGTGCCGTGCTGGATGTCGAGGACCCTATCACCGGTGAATATACCCTCGAGGTGTCTTCGCCCGGCGTCGACCGCCTGCTGTTTCGCCTGGAACAGTTTCCACCGTTCTTTGGCGAATGGATTGAGGTGCGTTTGCGCAGGCCCTTCGAGGGGCGACGCAACTTCAAAGGCATTTTGCAAAGTATCGAAGGCGATGAGGTCGTGGTGCGTGTTGACGACCATGAGTACCTGCTGCCCTATGGCGCCGTGGACAAGGCGCGTGTTCATCCCCGCATCGAGGGTGCGGCCAGCGTAACTGACGAGGCTACGAATGACTAAAGAGATCCTGATGGTGGCTGAGGCCGTCTCGAATGAAAAAGGCGTGTCCGAGGACATCATTTTCGAGGCGATCGAGCTGGCGCTGGCAACAGCGACCAAGAAGCGCTACGACGAGGATGCCGATATCGAGGTGACGATCGACCGCAAGACGGGCGACTACGTCACTGTGCGTCGCTGGCTGGTGGTTCCCGATGATGAAATGGCGCTGCTGGGCACCCAGTTCACCACCGAGGAAGCGATAGAAAAGGAGCCGAGCCTCAAGCCCGGCGACATCTATGAGGAATCGGTGGAGAACGTAGGCTTCGGGCGCATTGCCGCTCAGACCGCCAAGCAGGTGATCGTGCAGCGTGTGCGCGACGCCGAGCGTGCGCAAGTCGTTGAGCTTTATCTTGAGCGCGTGGGCGAGCTGGTTGCCGGCACCGTGAAGAAAGTCACGCGCGACAATGTGATTGTTGACCTCGGCAGTAATGCCGAGGGCCTGCTGCCCCGCGATCAGCTGGTGGGTCGCGAGACGTTCCGTGTCAACGATCGTGTGCGTGCCATTTTGCGCGAGATCAGCGCGGAGACGCGCGGCCCGCAGTTGATGCTGAGCCGCTCCTGTCCGGAAATGCTCATCGAGCTGTTCAAGATTGAAGTGCCGGAGATTGCCGAAGAGGTTATCCAGATCAAGGCTGCCGCCCGCGACCCGGGTTCGCGTGCCAAGATTGCGGTGAAAACCAACGACCAGCGTATCGACCCGGTCGGGGCGTGTGTTGGTATGCGCGGCTCGCGTGTACAGGCGGTGTCCAATGAGCTGGACAACGAGCGTGTGGACATCATTCTCTGGGACGATAACCCGGCGCAACTGGTGATCAACGCCATGTCGCCGGCCGAGGTCGAATCCATCGTGGTCGATGAAGACAGCGGCACCATGGATGTAGCGGTTGCGGAAGACAACCTGGCGCAGGCCATCGGCCGCTCGGGGCAGAACGTGCGACTGGCCAGCGAGCTGACCGGCTGGACCATTAACGTCATGAGCAATGAGGAAGCCGCCGAGAAGCACGAGGCGGAGGCCGGCGAAGTGATCCAGATGTTTGTTGAGCAGCTGGATATCGACGAGGAAGTGGCCGAGATCCTGGTCGAGGAAGGCTTTACCACGCTGGAAGAGGTGGCCTACGTGCCACTGGAAGAAATGACCGCCGTGGACGGTTTCGATGAAGATATCGCCGAGGAATTGCGGGCGCGTGCCAAGGATGCGCTGCTGACCCAGGCGATTGCCTCGGAAGAGCAACTCGGCGCCAACGAGCCCGCTCAGGACCTGCTGGAGATGGACGGTATGGACCGTCACCTGGCCTTTGTGTTGGCCAGCCGTGGTGTGGTCACCATGGAGGATCTCGCGGAACAGGGTGTCGATGAATTGATGGACATTCCGGAAATGACCGAGGAGCGCGCAGGAGAGCTGATCATGACAGCGCGCGCACCCTGGTTTGCCGAGGAGAGTGAATAAGCCAGTACAGGCGTTTTTACTCTAGGCATCAGGGTTTCACGGGATTAAGGAGAATTTTGCATGGCGCAAGTGACAGTACAGCAGCTCGCGGAAACAGTGGGAGCGCCCGTTGACCGTCTGCTGACGCAGATGAAGGAAGCGGGTCTGCCTCACTCGGCTGCCGGTGAGGCCGTGTCGGAAGAAGACAAGCAGACGCTGCTCACCTTCCTGAAGCGCAGCCATGGTGAATCCACCGCGGCGCCCAAGCGCATCACCCTGAAACGCAAGACGATCAGCACGTTGAGAACGTCAGGTTCACAGGGCAAGAAAACGGTGAACGTGGAAGTGCGCAAGAAACGCACCTACGTGAAGCGCGACGCCTCGGACGCCGATTCGGAAATGCAGGACGCGGCCAAGCTGGAAGCCGCTGCACTTGCAGAGGCCGAGCGACAGGCGGCGGAAGCGCGTGCTGCGGAAGAAGCGGAGGCGGCAGAAAAAGCAGCCCGCGAAGCGGCCGAGGCCGAGGAAGAGGCAGCGGTTGCTGCCGCCGCGGCATCGGTGCCCGAGCCCGAGCCGGAAGACGAAAAAGACCTGGACCCGGAAATTCTGCGGCAGCGTGCAGCCGAGCGGCGTATGGCGCGCGAGGCGGCGGAGGCCGAGGCGCGCAAAGCGGCCATGGAGGCACGCAAGGCCGAGGAAGAGCGGGTCAAGGCGGAAGCTGCGGCAAAAGTGGAACGGGAAAAGGAAGCCGCAGCCAAGCGGCCCAAGCGCCTGCACGACGCGCCCGCGCCGCAAACCGAAGAGCAGCGCAAGAAGGCGGCCCGTGGCCGGCTCGATCGCAGCTCTCCCGGTGGTCGCGGTAAACAGCGTGGCCATAACCTGTCATTGTCCGACCTGGAAGCAGCGGAATCCGGCATGATGCGCCGCCGCGGCGGGCGCAAGAAGATGCGTGGTGGTTCCCATGCGGAGCACGGTAAACACGGATTCGAGATGCCTACAGAGAAAAGAGCCCACGAAGTCGAACTGGCCGATATGACCTCGGTCGGCGGCCTGGCGCAGCAGATGTCGGTGAAGGCCGGCGAAGTGATCAAGGAGCTGATGAAGCTCGGCGTCATGGCCACCATCAACCAGATGATCGACCAGGATACGGCGATTCTCGTGGTTGAGGAGATGGGGCATAAACCGAAGTTGATCAGCGCCGATGCGCTGGAAGAAAAACTGGAAGAGACCCTGGCACAGCACGAGGGTACGCTGGAGCCGCGCGCCCCGGTGGTGACAGTGATGGGCCACGTAGACCACGGCAAGACTTCATTGCTCGACTACATTCGCAAGGCGAAGGTGGCTTCCGGTGAGGCGGGTGGTATCACCCAGCACATCGGTGCCTACCACGTGGAAACTGGCCACGGCATGATCTCCTTCCTCGACACCCCCGGGCACGCGGCCTTTACCGCCATGCGCGCCCGCGGTGCGAAGAGCACGGATATCGTCATTCTGGTGGTGGCCGCCGATGACGGCGTCATGCCCCAGACCGAAGAAGCCGTGCAGCACGCCAAGGCTGCCAAGGTGCCCCTGATTGTCGCCATCAACAAGATGGACAAGGAGGGCGCCGACCCCGACCGCGTCAAGAGTGAACTGGCGGCCCGCGAGGTCATTCCCGAGGACTGGGGCGGTGATACCCAGTTTATCGAAGTGTCTGCACACACCGGCGACGGCGTTGATAACCTGCTGGACGCCGTCCTGCTGCAGGCCGAAGTGCTTGAGCTGCAGGCGCCGCGCGACGTACCCGCACAGGGTATCGTGATTGAGTCGCGCCTGGATAAAGGCCGTGGCCCGGTGGCTTCGCTGCTGATCCAGAGCGGCACCCTGCGCCAGGGCGACATTGTGCTGGCCGGGCTACAGTATGGCCGCGTGCGCGCCATGCTGGATGAAAACGGCAAGAACATCACCGAAGCTGGCCCCAGTATTCCGGTGGAGATCCTGGGTCTCGATGGCACGCCGGATGCCGGTGATCTGTTTGCGGTGGTCGAGAGCGAGAAGCGGGCGCGCGAAGTTGCCCAGTACCGCCAGGACAAGACACGCGACAGCAAGCTGCAGCGGCAGCAGGCGGCGAAGCTCGACAACATGTTCGAGAGCATGACGGCGGGCGAGAAGAAAACGCTCAACGTCGTGGTCAAGGCAGACGTGCGCGGCTCTCTGGAGGCCATCCAGACGGCGTTGCTGGACCTCGGCAACGAGGAAGTGCAAGTGAACATTGTCTCCGGTGGCGTTGGCGGCCTGGCGGAAACCGATATCACTCTGGCGATCACCTCGAGTGCCGTGGTGTTTGGTTTCAACGTGCGCGCCGATGCCTCTGCGCGCCGTCTGGTGGAAAACGAGGGCGTGGATCTGCGTTACTACAACGTGATCTACGATCTCATAGATGACGTGAAGCAGGCCCTGACCGGCATGCTGGCGCCGGAGATGCGCGAGGAAATTCTCGGCATCGCCGAGGTACGCGACGTATTCCGCTCACCCAAATTCGGCGCCATTGCCGGTTGCATGGTGATCGAGGGCACGGTGTACCGTTCACGTCCCATCCGCGTGCTGCGCGACAACGTGGTGATTTACCAGGGTGAACTCGAATCCCTGCGCCGCTTCAAGGACGATGCCAGCGAGGTGCGCAACGGCATGGAGTGCGGTATCGGCGTCAAGAACTACAATGACGTCAAGCCGGGCGACCTGATTGAAGTATACGAAGTCAAGGAGTTTGCCCGCACCCTGTAGGCGGCCCTGCTATGGCAAAGGAATACAGTCGTACCCAACGCGTTGCGGACTACCTGCAACGCGAACTGGCGCAACAGATCCAACTCGAGTTGCGTGACCCGCGGATCGGCATGGTCAGCATCACGGGCGTGGATGTCAGCCGCGACCTGGGGCATGCCAAGGTCTACTTTACGCGTCTCGGCAGCGATTGCGCCGACGAGGCGCGTGAGGCCGCGGAGGTGCTCAACAAGGCCGCAGGTTTCCTGCGCAGCCGGCTGTCCCGCGACAGCAATATGCGTAGCGTGCCGCAACTGCGTTTCTATTTTGACAGCAGCGTGGGCCGCGGACGGGATATGGAAGCGCTGATCCGGCGGGCTGGCGAAGCGGACCGGGAACTGGGCCTGCGCGATGACGAGCCGGGCGAAGAGTCCTAGTGGCTCGGCAACGCAAGGGGCGGCCGCTGGATGGCATATTGCTGTTGGACAAGCCCGTCGGGTTGAGCTCCAACCAGGCGCTGCAGCGGGCCAAGCGGCTCTTTTTTGCCGCCAAGGCAGGCCATACGGGTAGCCTTGACCCGCTGGCGACAGGGGTGCTGCCACTGTGCTTCGGCGAGGCGACCAAGTTTTCCCAGTACCTGCTGGATGCCGATAAAGCCTACGCCAGCACCTTTGTGTTGGGTGAGCGACGCAGTACGGGGGACGCCGAAGGTGAGGTGCTGGCCACGGCAGGTGCCGGCGCCATCAACCGTGAGCAGGTCGAGCAGGCACTGGAGGCGTTCCGCGGTGCAATCGAGCAGGTGCCGTCAATGTACTCGGCACTGAAGCACGCCGGTCAGCCCTTGTACAAGCTGGCGCGCAAAGGACAGGAAGTGGAGCGTGCAGCGAGGCCTGTGGTAGTGCACCGGCTCGAGTTGCTGGCGTTTCGGCCCGGCGAACGGGCGGAAGTGGACGTACAGCTCGAGTGCAGCAAAGGCACGTACGTGCGTTCGATTGCCGAGGATCTCGGTGCAGCTCTGGGCTGCGGCGGCTACGTGAGTGCGCTGCGGCGCACCCGCGCCGGGCCTTTTGCGCTCGACCAGTGCGTTACGCTCGCGGCGTTGGAGGCTCTGAAAGATGCCGAGCGGCTGGCGGATATGGACGCGCTGCTGCTGCCCGCGGATACGGCGCTGGACGCACTGCCCACCGTGCGACTGACCGAGTCCGGCGGTTATTACCTGCGCCAGGGCCAGCCGGTCCAGGTGCCAAATGCGCCCCACAATGGTATGGTGCGCGTCGCTCTGGAAACTGGTGAGTTTCTGGGCGTAGGCGAAATATTGGACGATGGGCGCGTTGCGCCGCGTCGCCTGATAGTCACCGGGAGGTGACGTGAACCTGTCTGTAAATCTGCACGGACAGGCTTTTTCTATCGATCTCCACTGCGCTCTGTTAAAGCGGGTGGAACATGCAGATTAATTGAGAGGAAATTGACATGGCTTTAGAAGCTGCGAAGAAAGCAGAAATCGTTAAAGAGTACCAGACCAGCGAGAGTGACACCGGGTCGCCGGAAGTCCAGGTTGCGCTGCTGACAGCAAACATCATTCAGCTGCAGGACCACTTCCAGGCTCACAAGCACGACCACCACTCACGCCGCGGCCTGATCCGCATGGTGAACCAGCGCCGCAAGCTGCTCGACTACCTGAAGCGCAAGGATGTGACGCGCTACGCCGAGCTGATCAAGCGACTGGGTCTGCGTCGATAAGCGGTACCACATACCGGGGCCTTGTGCCCCGGTTGTCATATTCAGCATTGGAGAAATAATGTGAATCCAGTTAGAAAGACCTTCCAGTACGGTGGCCAGACAGTCACCCTGGAAACGGGTCGGATTGCCAGGCAGGCAACCGGCGCGGTTCTGGTTACCGTCGAAAACACCTCAGTTCTGGTTACCGTTGTGGCGGAAAAGAGCGCCAAGCCGGGCCAGCCATTTTTCCCCCTGGCCGTGCATTACACGGAAAAGACCTACTCGGTAGGCAAGATCCCCGGCGGCTTTTTCAAGCGTGAAGCCCGCCCCAGCGAAAAAGAGACCCTCACCTCGCGCCTGATCGACCGGCCGATCCGCCCCCTGTTCCCCAACGGCTTCATGAACGAAGTACAGGTTATCTGTACCGTGATGTCGGCGGACAAGCACATTGACCCGGATATCCCGGCAATGATCGGCACCTCGGCTGCCCTGGCGATTTCCGGTTGCCCGTTCAATGGCCCCATCGGTGGCGCGCGCGTCGGCTTCAATGACAGCACCGGTTACATGCTCAACCCCACCTACGATCAGCTCAAGGACAGCAAGCTGGATATGGTCGTGGCAGGCACGGAGCACGCCGTACTGATGGTGGAGTCTGAAGCCAAGGAACTGTCGGAAGACCAGATGCTGGGTGCGGTGTTGTTTGCCCACCAGGAAATGCAGGTTGTGATCCAGGCCATTCGCGATCTGGCCGCAGAAGCTGGCAAGCCGCGTTGGGACTGGCAGCCGCCGGCCGTGAACGAAGAGCTCACCGCCGCCGTTGAAACTCAGGTCAAGGCTGACCTGGGCGAGGCTTATCGCATCACGGAAAAAGCGCTGCGCTACGACCGCGTGTCTGAAGTGCGCAAGGCCTGTGTGGCTGCGCTGGCGGTTGAAGGTGGCCCCTCCGAAGACGAAATCAAGGACGTGTTCAAGGCCGTTGAGAAGAACCTGGTGCGCAAGCGTATTCTTGCCGGTGAGCCGCGCATTGATGGCCGCGACACGCGCACTGTTCGGGCCATTGCCTGCGAAACCGATATTCTGCCCAAGGTACACGGCTCAGCGCTGTTCACCCGTGGCGAGACCCAGGCCATCGGTGCGGTCACCCTGGGCTCCACCCGGGACTCGCAGATCATTGATGCGCTCGAAGGCGAGCGCCGCGACCCCTTCATGCTGCACTACAACTTCCCCCCCTACTCGGTGGGTGAAGCGGGCCGCGTTGGCTTTACCAGCCGTCGCGAAGTGGGTCACGGGCGTCTGGCGCGTCGCGGCCTGGCCGCCGTGCTGCCGAGCGCTGAAGCGTTTCCCTACACCATTCGTGTGGTCTCGGAGATCACCGAGTCCAACGGCTCCAGCTCCATGGCCTCCGTGTGTGTGGGCTCCATGGCGATGATGGCTGCAGGCGTGCCGTTGAGCGCACCGGTTGCCGGTATCGCAATGGGCCTGGTGAAGGAGGGCAACCAGTTTGCCGTGCTGACCGACATCCTGGGTGACGAAGATCATCTGGGCGACATGGACTTCAAGGTTGCCGGTACGGCGGCGGGCGTTACTGCGCTGCAAATGGATATCAAGATCGAAGGTATCAATGAGCAGATCATGGAAATCGCCCTGCAACAGGCGCAACAGGCCCGTCTGCACATTCTGGGGCAGATGAATGCTGTGCTGGCTGAGCCGCGCCAGGTGCTGTCTGACAACGCGCCGAGCATGCTCACGCTGAAGGTCGATTCCGACAAGATCCGCGACATCATCGGCAAAGGCGGCGCGACCATCCGCTCCATCACCGAGGCGTCCGGCGCTACTGTAGACATCGACGATGACGGCACGGTGCGTGTGTTTGGCCAGGACAAGGCCGCTCGCGACAAGGCTGTGGCGATGATCGAAGAGATCACCGCTGAAGCGGAAGTGGGTGCCGTGTACAAGGGTACTGTTGCCCGCATCGTTGATTTCGGCGCTTTCGTCAACATCCTGCCGGGCAAGGACGGTTTGGTACACATCTCCCAGATTGCGCACCAGCGCGTGGAGAATGTGTCCGACTACCTCAAGGAAGGCCAGGAAGTCGAGGTGAAGGTGCTGGACGTGGACCAGCGTGGCCGTATCAAGCTGTCCATCAAGGAACTGCTTGAAGACGACGCCGGCTCCGACGCCGAGAGCGGAAGCTCAGACGAGGGTTAAACCCGAGACACACAAAAAAGGGCGCTTCGGCGCCCTTTTTTGTGGCTGCGGTTTCTACAGGCTGGCGACCGCCATGCAGATGAGCGTTGCCAGTACCGGTATCACCACGGTGACCACCCCGGCGAAGCCAAAAAGGACGCCGAAAGACGTCAAAGTGGATCCTTTTTATCGTTGTGCGGTCGCCAGTATACTGTGGCCACGTCTTGGCGATACGCCAATGTTGGCATAAGGGAAGCAATCATGAATGGTGCAGAAAGCCTGATTACAACGCTGGTGAACAACGGTGTCACGATGTGCTTTACCAACCCCGGAACGTCGGAGATGCATTTTGTCGCCGCGCTGGATGAGGTTGAGGGCATGCGCTGCGTGTTGTGCCTGTTCGAAGGGGTGGTTACCGGAGCAGCGGATGGCTTTGCGCGGATCGCCGAACGCCCCGCAGCCACGCTTCTGCACCTTGGGCCCGGGCTCGGCAACGGTCTCGCCAATGTCCACAATGCGAAGAAAGGGCATGTGCCCATGATCAATGTAGTGGGCGACCACGCCACCTACCACCTGCAGTACGATGCGCCCCTCACCTCGGATATCGAGGGTATTGCGCGCCCGGTTTCCCATTGGGTGCTGACCTCCAGCGAGCCTGCCGATATTGCGCGGGATGCAGCGGAAGCCGTGCGCCAGGCGGGGCATGACCAGGTGGCGACACTGGTGCTGCCTGCGGATGTCTCCTGGGGTGACAACCCGAATGGCGCGGCGCCGGCGGTGGCCATCCCGGGGCCGGCACCGGTGCCCGCAGAGCGCCTGCAACGTGCTGTCACCCTGCTGGGCAACGGCAAACGCACGGGTATCCTGTTGGGAGGACGGCACATCAGCGATACGCAGACCCTGTTGCTGAGCCGGATAGGCCGGGCCAGTGGCGCGCGCGTGCTCGCCGAAACCTTTCCGGCCCGCGTGCGGCGTGGCGCCGGTACAGGTGTACTGGAGCGGCTTCCCTACCTTGCGGAACTGGCCATTGACTCGCTGAAGGATCTTGAGCAGTTGATACTGGTCGGCGCAGACAGCCCGGTATCCTTCTTTGCCTACCCGGATGTCGCCAGCGTCATACCGCCGGCGGGCTGCGACGAACTGCTACTGGCGGCCCCCGGTGAGGATATCGAGCAGGCACTGGAATTTTTGCTGGAAGCGCTGGACGCGGTGGATGTGAGCCCGGATACGTACCCATTGCAGGTGCCCGACCTGCCCAGCGGCGCACTGGATGCCAACAGCGTGGCGCAGGCGTTGGCCCACTACCTGCCCGAGAACGCGGTCGTGGTGGACGAAGGGATTACCTCAGGTCTGGCCTGCTTCCCGCTCACGGCGAATGCCAGGCCGCACGACTGGCTTAACCAGACGGGCGGCGCTATCGGCTGGGGGTTGCCGGCCGCCGTGGGTGCGGCGCTGGCCGCGCCCGAGCGCAAGGTGATTTGCCTGGAGGGCGATGGCAGTGCCATGTATACGGTACAGGCCCTGTGGACCATGGCCCGCGAGCAACTCGATGTGACGGTGGTGATTTTCAACAACCGCAAATACAGCATTCTCGAACTCGAGTTTGCGCGCACCGGGGCACGCGGTGGCAAGCCCGGCCCCAAAGCCGCCAGTTCGCTGGATATTGGCAGCCCGGACATGGACTTTGTCGCGATGGCCCGGGGCATGGGGGTTGCGGCAAGCTGCGCGACCACGGCGGAGGAGTTCAATACCCAGTTGGAGGCGGCCCTCGCCAGCGGCGGCCCGAGCCTGATCGACGCCCGTGTGCCGCCATTGCAGCTGGGGTGAGGGCGTGGGCGTGATCAGGGTGAGGCGAGCATGCCCCAGTCGGAAACCGGGTTGAGCGTCAGCCGGACATTGTCTATCAGGCGTGTGGAGCCCAGGCGCGCCGCGGCCAGTATGGCAATTTCCTCGGTGTCCTCATTCACCGCGCGCAGGGTACGAGCGTCCCGAATCGCAAAGTAGTCGGGTTCAAAACCGGCCTGCAGCAGCTGCATGCGGGCATGGGACTCGAGTTGCAGGAAATTGTCGAAACCGCAGGCGACCGCATCGCGGCAGCTCACCAGGGTAGCGTGAATCAGGGGGGCGAGCTTGCGTTGGTCGTTCGAGAGATAGCCGTTGCGCGAGCTCTTTGCCAGGCCGTCAGTGTCGCGTGCTGTCGCCACGCCCTCGATCTGTACCGGTATGCACAGGTCCGCGACCATCTTGCGGATGATGGTGAGCTGCTGAAAGTCCTTCTCACCGAACACCGCGACATCGGGCTGCACGATATTGAACAGCTTGCTGACCACGGTGGTCACACCGGTAAAGTGGCCGGGCCGGCTGCTGCCACACAGGGTTTCTGACAGGTCTGGCACCTGTACCTGGGTTTGCAGTGCCATGCCCTTCGGGTAAATTTCCTCGGCCTCCGGCAGGAACAGGTGCTGTACCCCTTCGCTGAAAAGTTTTTCCTTGTCCGCCGCGAGTGTGCGCGGGTAGGCATCCAGGTCTTCGTTGGGGCCAAACTGTAGCGGGTTGACGAAGATACTGACCACAACGATATCGGCCAGCGTGCGCGCCCTGCGTACCAGTTCGAGGTGGCCCTCGTGCAGGTTGCCCATCGTCGGTACGAAGGCAATGCGCTGGCCCTGTTGGCGGCAGTTGCGCAGAGCGGACTGCAGTGGTGCTATGGCGGTATACGTTCGCATATCTACATGCCCCCCGAAACACGGAAAAGGGTGACGCAAGACCGGAACAAGCTGGTCGTCATGTGCCCGGGATGGGTGCCCATCGGCGAGCGGACGGGCAGTATGCCCCAAGCGCAGACACCCGGCAATGGATGCAAATCAAAAGTCTGGATGATTTTGTTACCGTAAGAAGCAGTGACCAACGAAGGTAACAGTGGTGTTGCAAATTGGGTGGTGCGCCTGCGTCGCCTAGCTGTAGCTGTGTTCCTCGCGCGGGTAGGCACCCGATTTAACCGCCTGCACAAATGCGGCAAGGGCTTCCTGAATACTGTTGCTGCCGGTCATGAAGTTTTGCACAAAGCGCGCGCTGTGGCTGGAGAGCCCCAGCATATCGTGCATCACCAGTACCTGGGCATCAGTGCCGGCGCCCGCGCCGATGCCGATGACCGGGATATCAAGCTTGTCGCTGATGTCCGTGGCGAGGTGAGACGGCACGCACTCCAGCACCAGCAGGCTGGCGCCCGCATCCTGGATTTCCACCGCATCCGCAAGAATCGACTTCGCTTCCTTGGGCGTGCGTCCCTGGACGCGGAAGCCGCCCAGCGCGTTTACGGACTGCGGCGTGAGACCCAGGTGCGCACACACCGGGATACCGCGCTCCACCAGCATTGAAATGGTCTCTGACAGCCAGGTGCCGCCCTCGAGCTTGACCATCTGTGCCCCGGCCTGCATCAGCCGTGTGGCGTTGGTCATTGCCTGTTCCGGCGTGCTGTAGCTCATGAATGGCATGTCGGCGATGACCAGCGATGCGGGTGCACCGCGGCACACGCATTCGGTGTGGTAGGCCATGTGCTCCAGCGACACCGGAATCGTGCTGTCGTGGCCCTGCAGCACCATGCCCAGAGAATCGCCGACCAGGATGGTTTCCGCGCCCGCTTCGGACACGAGACGCGAAAACGTGGCGTCATAGGCGGTGATGCAGACGAATTTTTCTCCCGCGGCCTTCATTTTGTCGAGGGTGCTGATGGTGATCTTGCCCATGCGCTGCACTATCCAAAGAACGTGGGATTGAAGTAATGGCGGCCGCTGCGAATATCCAGCAGGTAATCGACCAGATGCCGGTAATCGTCCTCACCCCGTGCGAGGTCAATTTCGCTGGCGTTGACGATCAGTAAAGGGGCTTCATCGTAATACAGAAAAAACTCACTGTACACTTCGTTCAGACGCTCCAGGTAGTCGCGCTCGATGGCTCTTTCGTGGTCTATGCCGCGCTGGTGAATGCGGTCCAGCAGGATGTCTGTCGGCGCCTGCAGGTAGATCACCAGGTCCGGTGTGGGCGGCTCGATGAGCAGTTGTTCGTAGACGCGCTGGTAGAGCTGGAACTCGTCGCTGTCGAGGTTCACGCGTGCGAACAGGGGGTCTTTCTCGATCAGGAAATCCGCTACCCGCGACGCCGCGAAGATATCCCCCTGGCGCAGGTCGTTGATCTTCTGTGCCCGCTGGAACAGGAAGAACAGCTGGGTGGCCAGTGCGGCCTGGCGCTGGTTGCCATAGAAGCGTTCCAGAAACGGGTTCTGGTGGGCGTCTTCCAGCAGCATGGGGTAGCCGAAGGTGGCTGCCAGACGGCGTGCCAGCGTGGTTTTGCCCACGCCGATTGGCCCCTCTACCGCGATATAGCCCGGTGGTGTGCGGCCCTTGAGGTCGACGCCAGTGGTCGGGATGTCTGTGGTCACGTTCCGGGCTCCCGTGAGTCCTGCAAATGATAGTCGAGACTGATTGTACTGCGTGCAAGCCCGGTGGCCGGGCACCGGGCCAGCAAGTCGGCCAGGGGGCCAAACCCGGGAACCAGCAGCCCGTGCGGGTAAAGGTCGAGCAGAGGATAAAGGACGAAGTGCCGTTGTGCCATGGCCGGGTGCGGAACCTGTAGCCTTGGCAAGCGGATCTCCTCGCGGCCGAAGAGCAGAATGTCCAGGTCCAGGGTGCGGGCACCCCAGCGCACGCTGCGTTCGCGGCCCTGAGCCTGCTCGATACCCTGCAGGGCATCGAGCAGTGCCAGTGGGTCCAGCCCGGTGGTAATGCGCACCACCGCGTTCAGGTAATCCGGTTGCTGCCCCGGACCCACGGCGGCGCTGGCAACCAACCCGGAGCCCGCGACAATACGCGTGTCGGGCAACCGGTTGATGGCATTGACGGCGAGTTGCAACTGCAGCGCTGGATGGCCGAGGTTGCTGCCCAGCGCGATGCAGGCGTCGGTCATCAGGGGGCGGGCGGTCGCCGTTTGCGCGGCCGGCGTCGGCGTCCGCGCCCGGCGGCTTCCTCGCCGCCTTCGCTGGCGGTGTCGAGCATCGGCAGGTTCTGGTTTTCCGGAAGCTCCTGGAATTCAGTCCAGAAAGCGCCGACATTGCCGGTGTCCTCGCCCGCCTCTTCGCGCAGCAACAGGAAATCGTAGGCCGCTCGGAAGCGTCGGTTCTGCAGAAGCTCGCGTGCCTTGCGGCTGTTGCCGCGCTGCAGCCGCAGCTGGAACTCCCAGATCTCACGCATGGGCTGGCTGAAGCGGCGCGGGATGGCAATGCTGGACACGGCACTGGCGATCACCTGCTGCGCGGCGCTGTGCATGGCGGGTACGGGTGGATCGCCGCGCTCCTGCAGCTGTTCAGCGAGCTGCCTGGTCACAGGCCACAACAGAGCGGCTAGCAGGAACGCGGGAGTGACAGGTTTGTCCGCCTTGATGCGTGTGTCAGTGCTGCGCATGGCGGCCCTCACCAGCGCCATGGCGGCGGGGTCGCGGTGCAGTTCCTCTGTGCCGTCGGGGAACAGGTAGCCGAGCAACTCGTGTGTCAGCAGTGCGTCGAAGGTGCGCTCCGCATAGCCTGAAAGGAACAGCTTGAGGAACTCGTCAAACAACCGGGCCGAAGGGATTTCACGCAGCAGCGGTGCACAGCGCGGAATGGCGGCCGCGGTGTCGCTGTCAATGCCGAACTCGAGCTTGGCGGCAAACCTCACCACCCGCAGCATGCGCACCGGGTCTTCGCGGAAGCGCTGCTCGGGGTCGCCGATAATGCAGACGCTGCGCCGCTGGAGATCCTGCATGCCGTGTACGTGGTCGTAGACTTCGAAACTGGCGGAGTCGTAGTACAGGGCGTTTACCGTCAGGTCGCGACGTACCGCGTCTTCTTCCAGCGTACCGAACACGTTGTCGCGCAGCAACAGGCCCTGTTCAGAGCGGTGTGAAGGACCCTTGACCTTGCCCGGACGGGGTGCAGGTTCGCCGTCGTGATGGCCGCGGAACGTGGTGACCTCAATGATTTCCCGGCCCATGCGCACGTGCACGATGCGAAAGCGGCGGCCGATAATGCGCGAGCCGCGGAACAGGGCGTGGACTTCCTCGGGCGTGGCGTCGGTCGCCACATCAAAGTCCTTGGGGTGGCCACCGAGCAGCAGGTCGCGCACAGCGCCGCCGACGAGATAGGCCTCATGGTCTGCATTGCGCAACCTCGCCATGACCTTCAGGGCGCCGTCGCTGATGTTCTTGCGGGATATGCAGTGTTGGTCCCTGGGAATGACCTTCAAGCGCGCGTTGCCTTTTGCGATGGGTAACCAGACGCGAGTTTAGCACAGGCTAAAAGCCGTGGTCTGCAGGAGGTTGCTGGAGTATGCAAGTGACGGGGAAGACAGTCATCTTCCCCATCCAGATCACAAGCGAATCATTATTGTTATGCGGGCGCCGTTGTTCTTATTGCGGCATCTGAGCCTGGAAATCGAAGGGGAAGAATTCTTCCCCATCCAGGTCCACAGTGTCTCTGTTATTGTTATTGGGGCTAGCGTGTTATTGTTATCGTTGCTGCCGCGATAAGTAATGCAGGCGGTGTGCCAGAAAATAAAATGTGCATAAAAAACAGAGTGTTACAATATTTCGACTGAGTTCCCTAGCGCGCAAAATTTTACGTTTGTTACGCATCTACTCCCTCGAACGTTACAGCAGGGCCTGCCGGTAACGCTCAGGAAGCTGTTTTTCTGCGCCGGGCGCTGGTTCCGCCACTTTTCTTGCGCGGAATTTCGAAGCGTTGACGCCGCTCCCACAGGCACTTGCGGCTGATACCCAGTTTCTGCGCGAGTTCGGTCTCGCTCATGGAGTCCTGATGCTCGAGCACAAAGCGCTGGAAGTAGTCCTCCAGTGACAGATCCTCGGCGGGATCCGAGGTGATGTGACGTGGCGCCTGATAGGCGGTCTGCAGGGCCGGGCCGGCGTGGCCGCGAATCCGGTTTACATTGACCAGTTCCAGGTCGATGCCCAGGGCCTCGTTGTCGATTTCCGCATTTTCGGACAGCACCACCGCGCGCTCGATGGCGTGCTCGAGTTCGCGCACGTTGCCGGGCCACTGGTAGGTGGTAATAGCCTGAATAGCGCGCGGTGACAGTGTCATGCTGCCTTTGCCCAGGCGTTCGGATTGCACTTCCAGCATGCGTTCCGCCAGTTGCAGAATGTCTTTGCCTCGTTCGCGCAATGCGGGTAACTGCAGCCGCAGCACATTGATGCGGTAGTAGAGGTCCTGGCGGAACAGGCCTTCTGCAGACAGCGCGTGCAGGTTGCGGTGGGTGGCACAGATCAAGCGTACGTTGACCTTGCGCGAGTGTACCGAGCCTATCCGGCGAATTTCCCCTTCCTGAATGAAGCGCAGTAATCGGGCTTGCGCTTCCATTGGCAGTTCCCCGATTTCGTCCAGGAACAGGGTGCCGCCATCAGCGGCCTCAATCAGGCCCATGCGGCTGGCGTTGGCGCCGGTAAATGCGCCTTTCTCGTAACCGAACAGCTCGGACTCGATAAGGGTATCGGGAATTGCTGCACAGTTGACGCAGATGAGGGTCTTGTCCGCGCGTTGGCTGTGCTGGTGCACGCTGCGCGCCACCAGTTCCTTGCCGGTGCCGGTTTCGCCCTGTACCAGCACGGTGGAGTCAGTGGGGGCAACTTTGCGGATATGCTCGGACAGGGTGACCATCGCTGGGCAGTTGCCGATGATGCCGGTCACCGGCGAGCCATTGGCCGGGGCCTGTGGAGCGGTATCGCCGCGGCGAGCCGGGTGGTCGGCGATGATGCGTTGGACAGCGGCGACCATGTCACCGTGGTCAAAGGGTTTGGCAATATAGTCCACCGCCCCCATGCGCATGGAATCCACCGCCGAGCGCAGGCTGGCATAGCTGGTCATGATCAGCACCGGCACGTCGCCCGCTTTCTTGATCAGGTCGGTCCCGGGAGCGCCGGGCAGGCGCAGGTCCGAGATGATCAGGTCGAAATCGGTGAGGGTGTGCTTGGACTCCGCCTCCTGCACGGAGGCGGCTTCGGCAATACCATAACCGTTGCGCTCCAGCAGGCGCCGCAGCGCGGTGCGGATAACCGATTCGTCTTCTACCACCAGTATCTGTTGCATGCGTTGTTACCTCCTGAACGCAAGCTACACAACATACCCTTGCCGCTCCGGTTTTTCCAGTCGGTTCAGGTGCTTGCGTTGTCACTTGCGGTTACATCAGGGCCCCGTGAGGTAGTGTCCGCGGGGCAATTGCAGGGTGAATCGTGTTCCCGGTTGCTCGGTCGGACCCACCGGGCTCTGGATGTGCACGGAGCCTTGCATATCATCCATGATGCTGTAAACCAGGGCCAGGCCCAGGCCCGTGCCTTCACCGGGTTCCTTGGTGGTGAAGAAGGGCTCGAAAACCTGGGTTTGCAGTGCGGGCGGGATACCGCTGCCCTGGTCTTCAACCTCAATGGACACGCGCTGCTGTTGCACCGAGGCGCTCACTGTAACTCGCGCGTTCGCGGGGCTGGCGTCACGCGCATTGCCCAACAGGTTGACGAATACCTGTAACAGCCGCTGGGCGTCGGCGTGCACCAGCAGCTCGCGGTCGCAGTGGTTCTCGAAGTGCAGCGGGCGCGCCTGGTGGTCCAGTTGCAGCAGGTGAATGGCTTCATCAACGCAATCGGCCAGGTTGCACGGCTCCAGGTGCACGTCACCGGCGCCTGAGCCCACGTGCGAGAAATTCACCAGGGAGTCGACGATGCGGCTGATCCGGTTGGTCTGCCTGAGGATATCCTGCGCTGCGCTGCGCACCTCTGCGGGGTCGTCTTCGTAGGCGAGATTCTGCGCCAGGCAGGCGATGCCGGTGACGGGATTGCCGATTTCATGCGCCACCCCGGCAGCGAGACGACCGATTGAGGCTAGACGCTCACTGTGCAGCAGCTCCTGCTCCAGGCGCTCGTAGTCGGAGATATCCTCGATCAGCACCAGTTGGTCACCGCCGGGGGTGCCCCCAGCGCTCGCTTTGTGCAGGCTTATCCAGCGGGTGGTGTCGTCGTCCAGCACCACCTCCCGTTTCAGCACGGTGTCCTCACCCTCGCTGAGAAACTGGGCGATTACCCCTCCCCAGGGTGCCGGCAGGGAGTCCAGCAGTGAGCCGAGTACGGCGCTTGAAGGAATGCCCGTGATGCTCTGCATACTGCGGTTCCACAGCAGCAGTTCGCGGTCGGGTGCCAGGGAACAGACACCAATGGGCAGGTTGTCCAGGGTTTGCCGGTAGTGCAGGCGCAGGTTGTCCAGCTCCGCGGCCAGCCCTGTAAACTGTCCGCCAGCGCGGTCCAGCCGGCGCTCGATCAGGAACAGGTCTTCACTGCTGCCGCCGGGGTTGTTGTCGAACGGAATACAGCGGCTGATAATCGAGTGGGCAACCGCCGGTCCCAGCAGGCCGGACAGGTTGGCCTCGAGGCGGCTGCGCAGCCGACGCAGGGCGTAGGGCCTGGATTCGTTGTGGTCGAATTGCAGCTCGCGCAGCGCGCGCGAGACCTCGAGTTGCGCGGTGGCCTCGCCCAGCGCAAGTGCGAGCTGTTCGGTGAACGCCTGTGCGCTGCGCAGGGTGAGGGTGCGCCTTGGCGATCGACTCAGCACATCCATGGAACAGATCTCCGCTGCCACGCGCTCCTCTTCCGAGGGCTCACTCAGCAGTGACACAACAATGAATAGCGCAAGGTTCACTGCCAGTGCAGCGAGGCTGGCTGCAGCCCAGGCGGTATCACTGCCCGTGAACCAGCGTGCGGCCAACTCAGCCATCCAGGTGGGCTGGCCAATGCCGAGCACGGGTAGCAGCAGCAGGATGCACCACAGCAGCAGGCCGCCGATGAGGCCGCTAACCAGACCTTTGCGGTTGGCCCGCGCCCAGTATGGCGTGGCCACAATGCCGGGCAGGAAGTGCAACGTACCGGAAAACGCCACCAGCCCCAGTTCTGCCAGGCTGTGCTTGCCATCGACGGCCACGAAGAATCCATAGCCGGCGAGAATCAGCAGGGCAATCAGCGAGCGCCGCAGCCACTTGAGCTGGTCGTACAGTGATTGGTCGGTGCGCAGCTGCAGCAGTTGGCGCGGCAGAATGAGATGGTTCAAACACATGTTTGCCAGTGCCAGCGTGGCCACGATAATCGCGGTGCTCGCGGCAGACAGCCCCGCGACAAAGGCGAGCGCGGCGAAACCGGGGGATTGCAGGCCGATGCCGATGGCGAGCCCGGTGTACGCCGCGGGCAGCTCGTGCGACAGCCGCATGCCGGCCCAGGCCAGCGGCAGCACTGGCAGGGCCAATAACAGTAAATACAGTGGCAGGCCCCAGCTGGCGGCGCGCAGGTCCTGCGATTCCTTGTTCTCGGCGAAGGCCATGTGGAACAGGTGTGGCATGCACACGGCTCCGGCGAAGAACACCAGCAGCAAGACCCGCGCGGCATCGCCCGCAACGGGCTGTTCAATCACGGCCTGGGCCGCCGGGGTTGCCGCAAGCCAGGCATCAAGGCCGGCAAAGCCTCCAAAAACCTCGCTGACCGCAATACCCATCATGAGTAGCAGGGCTGCCAGCTTGACCAGCGATTCAAAAGCCACCGCGGTGACCAGGCCGATATTGCGGCGCTGCGAATTCAGGTTCCGTGTGCCGAAGAGGATGGCGAAGATAATGATGATCACGCAGAACAACAGCGCCAGTATGTCCTGGCGTTGCGCAGCGGGCATCACCCTGTCAGGGGCCCCCGCGAGTATATGGATGCTGTCTGCAACCGCCTGGATCTGGAGTGCCAGCAGGGGCATGAGCGTCAGGCACATGGCCAGGGTGACGGCGCCGCCGACGCGGTGACTGCGAAACCGAAAGGTCAACACATCGGCGAGTGAAGCCAGCTGGTACACCCGACACAGGCGAAGCAGCGGCAGCAGGAGCAGGGTGGCCATGAGGAACATGAGAACCACGCCGGTGTAGTAGAGCAGGAAGCCGTAGCCAAAGCGGTAGGCGAGTTCGAAAATGGCGTTGCTGGCGATGGCACAGGCGATGACCGCCAGCGACAGGACGTAGGTGGCCGGGTGGTGGGTAATGGCGCGTGGCAGGGTGCCGCGGTCGGCCAGGTGCGCCACCAGGAACAGCACCATGAGGTAGCCGACAATCGCCAGCAGGATTTCCGGCAGGCTAAAGCTCATCGGTGTGACGACGGAACTGGTTGGACCATGCAGCAAAAATCGCTGCGATCCAGAGGACAAAGGGGCGATACCAGCCGGCGTCCGCTGCCCACAGCCATTCGTCTATGGCGGGCAGAAAAATGAAGGCCAACCCCATGAGCAGGAGCAGCGCGCGGTTGATGTACATGGTCTTGGGCCTGTCGTCGCCGTGGTCATGGATACTACGCAAGCCCCGGCGCACGGTAAAGCGCGCGCGACATTGCGCTGGCGCCAGCGGCAGCTAGAAGGAGGCCGGCCCCGCCACGGCGGGCTGTGCGGGTACTGCGGCGGGTGTCCAGTGGGCCAGGGCGAAGGCCAGTATCGCGTTTGCGGTGTTCGCGGTTGCAGGCGGTGGCGTTTGCCCGAGGGCGGTGAGCGCAGCGCGCAGGTTGCGCTCGGGCGTGTCCGGGTCGATTGCAGGCGCCAGGTTCTGTTTACTCAACTTCTGGCCACCGGCATCCGTCAGTACGGGCAGATGTGCGTAGCGCGGGGTAAGGTGACCGAGCAGCTGCTGCAGCAGGTGTTGTCGGGGTGTGGAGTCCAGCAGATCTGCACCGCGCACCACGTCGGTGATTGCCTGCGCTGCATCATCCACCACCACGGCGAGCTGATAGGCGTAGAGCCCGTCTTTGCGCCGGACCACGAAGTTGTCCAGCGTTGCGCCCAACGGCCAGTGCTGTGGCCCCTGCCAGGTATCGTGCCAGCGGGTGCTGAAGGACGGTGGTACCGAGACCCGCAGCGCGCGGGGCCGATGGGGTGTCGTGTCACGCCAATCTTCCTCACCGCAGCCCCGCTGATGGCAGCCCCGCTGATGGCAGCCCCGCACACATTCACCCAGCGGGCCCTGCTGCTGCCGGCTGCAGGCACAGGCGAACAGGTGGCCCCGGGCGTTGAGCTCGGAGAGCGCGCTATCGTAGGCCGCGTCGCGCTGGCTTTGCCAAAGCACCGCTTCATCCCAGTGCAGCCCGTGTTGTTGCAGGCAGTGCAGAATGGCGTCAGCGGCGCCGGCCTGCTCTCGCGGTGGATCGATGTCTTCCATGCGCAGTAGCCAGCAGCCCCCGGCATGGCGCGCTTCCAGCCAGCTGGCCAGGGCGGCGAGCAGTGATCCAAGGTGCAGTGGGCCGGTTGGGGAGGGGGCAAAGCGGCCGCGGTAGGCGCTGTGGCCTGCGGTGGTCATACTATCCGGTGTAGCTCAGTGCAGCCGACCGCTGCTGACCCGCGTGCAGCAGGCCAGCGGCAATGGTCGCACCCGGTATCAGCCCTTTTCCTGCTTTTCCTTGATTTCATCAAGAGTCTTGCAGTCGATGCACAGGGTAGCGGTGGGGCGGGCTTCAAGTCGCTTGATGCCAATGTCCACGCCGCAGGCATCACAGAAACCGTAGTCGTCCTGGTTGATGCGCTCAATTGTGCTGTCTATCTTCTTGATCAGTTTGCGCTCGCGGTCCCGTGTGCGCAGTTCCAGGCTGAATTCTTCTTCCTGCGTGGCGCGGTCGGCGGGGTCGGGGAAATTGGCCGCCTCGTCTTTCATGTGGGTAACGGTGCGATCAACTTCCTGCATCAGTTCTGATTTCCAGTTGAGCAGAATGGCGCGAAAGTGCTCCCGCTGGTTGTCGCTCATGTACTCTTCGCCGCGCTTCGGCTTGTAGGGCTCGAAGTTCTTGAACTCAGTGCTCGCTGAGGTACTCGCGCTGGCTGCTTTTGCCGGCGCTTTCTTTGCTGCTTTGGGCATGGCTGGGTCCCCATACGGATCGGGTGGTTCGAAAACCCACCGGAGTGGGTGCGTCGGCGCCGGGCGCCGGCGATTGAGCGCCGAGAAACTACCAGATATCACCCGGCTTCGCCACAAAATTCGCAGCTGTGGTGCACGTCAGCGTGCGCGGGCTATGGGGAGCTAACACCGTGTGCCCGGCATTGATAGAATGCGGGTCTTTGCTCGTTCAGGGGGAACCATGACAACGCACGCAGGGGAATTCCGCTTTGCGGACCGCATCGCTGATATCGAGCCATTCCGCGTAGTTGAAGTGCTTACGCGGGCGACTGAGCTCGCGGCGGCGGGGCGCGATATTGTGCACCTGTCTGCCGGGGCACCGGACTTTGTCACGGCGGCGCCCATTGTGGAAGCCGGTCGCCAGGCGCTTGCCGATGGGCACACCCATTACTCGCCGGCGTGTGGCTTGCCGGCCCTGCGTGAAGCCCTGTCTGCGCATTACGCGCAGGTCTATGGTCTGGATATTGCGCCGCGCCGGATTATTGTGACACCCGGCGCCTCGGGTGCACTGTTACTGCTCAGCGCGCTGCTGCTCAACCCGGGCGAAGGCATGTTGCTGACCGACCCCGGTTATCCGTGCAACCGGCATTTCATGCGCCTGGTTGAGGGGCGCGGGCAACTGGTGCCCGTGGATGCGAGTACCCGCTATCAACTCACGGGCGCACTGGCGACCGCGCACTGGCGTGAGAACACCGTCGGCGCGATGGTTGCCTCGCCCGCGAACCCAACCGGGACCTCGCTCTCCCTGCCTGAGTTGGCCGACCTGTCAGCGGCCGTGCGCGCCCGCCGCGGCCACCTGATTGTGGACGAGATCTACCACGGTCTCGGTTACGACGGCCCCACCCGCTCTGTGCTGGAAGTGGACCCGGAGGCCTTCGTGGTCAACAGTTTTTCCAAATACTTCGGCATGACCGGTTGGCGGCTGGGGTGGTTGGTGGCGCCAGAGGCCGCCGTACCCGGCCTGGAGAAGCTGGCCCAGAACCTGTTCATATCAATGTCCACTATGGGCCAGCACGCGGCCCTGGCCTGCTTCAAGCCCGGTACCCGTGACATTCTCGAAGAGCGGCGCGACATTTTTCGCCAGCGGCGCGACTTCCTGCTGCCGGCGCTGGAAAGCCTGGGCCTGACAATTCCCTGCAGACCGGACGGTGCCTTCTATATCTATGCCGATGCGGCCCGCTTTACCGACGATAGCGAGGCCTTTTGCTGGCGCCTGCTGGAAGAACACGGCGTTGCTCTCACGCCGGGCGTTGACTTTGGCCACGTGCGGGCCCGCGAGCATATCCGCTTTTCCTACGCCACCAGTATGGAGCGTCTGGAAGAAGCGGTGAGCCGGCTGTCGCGGGTACTGGCGTAGTGGAGTTTGCTCCGCTGCTGGAGGGTCGCCTGATACGCCGCTACAAGCGCTTCCTGGCGGATGTGGCAATGCCGTCGGGCGAAACACTGACTGTGCACTGCCCCAACACCGGCGCCATGACGGGCTGTGCCGAGCCTGGCGCCCGTGTATGGCTGTCGCAATCGGCCAACAGCAAACGCAAGTACCCGCATACCTGGGAGCTGGTGGAGACCTCCCGTGGTCTTGCCTGTATTCACTCGGCGTTGGCCAACCGGGTAGTGAAGGAAGCCTTGCAGGCGCAACGTATACCCGGGTTGGAAGGCTACCCCGAAATCGCCACGGAGGTGGCCTACGCTGGCGGCAGCCGGGCGGACCTGCTGCTCAGCGGGCCCGCGGGGCGGGTGTACATCGAAGTGAAGTCGGTGACACTGTGTGTGGATGGCGGTCAGGGCCTGTTCCCCGATGCGGTGAGCGAGCGGGGCCGCAAACACCTGGCAGCGCTGCGTGAGGTGCTCGATGCGGGCACGCGCAGCGTGCTGCTGTTCTGCGTATTCCACCGCGGCATTGCGCGGGTCAGCAGCGCCGGTGGCATCGACCCGGCGTACCGCGAGGCATTGCGCGAAGCGCAGGCGGCGGGTGTAGAGGTGCTGGCCTGGGGCGCAGAGATCACGCCCCAGGGACTCACGCTGGCGCACCCGCTGCCGTTTTCACTCGATCCGCAGGCGCAACCATCATGCTGACTATTGCCCAGCTTACCGGCCGCGACGAGAGTCACCTCGTGCCCTGCGCCGGTCCCCACCGCCTGCAGGCGGATGCGGCGGCCGCGTTCGAACGGCTGCAGTCCGATGCCCGCGAGGCGGGCTTTGAGCTCGCGATTGCCAGCAGCCACCGTTCCTACGAGCGCCAGCGCATTATCTGGAATGGCAAGGCGGGCGGCGAGCGCGCCGTGCACGATGATGCCGGGGCGCCGGTGGATGTGCTGGCGCTGCCGCCTGCCGCCCGTCTGCACGCCATTCTGCGTTTCTCCGCGCTGCCGGGCACCTCGCGTCATCACTGGGGTACAGACCTCGATATCTATGATGCGGCGGCAGTTCCGGCGGACTACGCGGTGCAATTAACCCCTGCGGAAGTGGCGCCGGGTGGGCCTTTTGACGCGTTGCATCGCTGGCTGGACGAGCGCATGGCAGCGTACGCCTCGCAGGGTTTTTTTCGTCCTTATGCGCGCGATTGTGGCGGTGTGGCGCCGGAGCGTTGGCACCTGAGTTATGCGCCTCTCTCGCGTGAGCTGGCTGGACGAGTAACCGCTCAGGCGCTGAATGAATGCTGGGATTGCGATCGCGAGCCATTGGCGTTGCGCGCGGAGGTTGAAGCCGAGCTGCCGGCACTGCTGGCGCGCTACGTGGCTGTTGCGGAGAACTGGTGCGGGTGATTGCGGTGCTGCGGTAGGGAAAAAACCGGGGCACGGCGGTGGCCGGCCCCGGGATCGTGCAGCGGACTCAGCGGTCGATCTGGCTGGTTTCGTCGAAGTTGCGTACGGCGTCCACAATGGCTTTGCGCGCCTCATCGGAGGTGCCCCAGCCGTCGATTTTCACCCATTTGCCCTGTTCCAGATCCTTGTAGTGTTCGAAGAAATGCTGGATTTGCTGGATCAGCAGGGGCGGCAGATCGGTGGCCTCCTTGACATCCTTGTAGGCCTTGCTCAGTTTGTCGGTCGGCACGGCGATCAGCTTGGCGTCGCCACCGGCTTCATCCGACATGTGCAGAATGCCTACCGGGCGGCAGGGTATGACACAACCGCTGATGACCGTGTGCGGCGTGTGCACCAGCACGTCCAGCGGGTCGCCGTCGTCGGCCAGCGTGTTGGGAATATAGCCGTAGTTGCAGGGGTAAAACATTGCCGCCGTCATGAAGCGGTCGACCATGATCGCGCCGCTGTCGTGATCGACCTCGTACTTGACCGGGTCTGAATGGGCGGGAACTTCGATAATGACATTGATTTCATCGGGAATGTTCTTCCCGGCGGGCACGAGGTGCAGGCTCATGGGCTTTCCTGTTGCGAGTGGTTGTTAAATGGGCAGCGGAGTATAGCAGGCTGCGGCTAAACCTTGAACGCTGTGTTCAGTTTGCGCGGCACCGGGGTCAGGCGCAGGCGCACGTAGCGCGGCAACCCCCTGCGATACTCGGGGTAGGCCTCGCCGGTAATCAGGGGTTCCAGGTAGGCGCGCGCGTCATCGGTAATGCCGAAACCATCGCGGCTGATATAGCTGCGGGGCATTTTCTTTTCCTGATTGGCGACCGCCTCGAGGGGCGCCTCGCCGATGTGCCAGCTGTATTTTTTGCTCTTGCCGCGCACGATTGAGGGCATGATGGCGTTGCGGCCCTGCAGGGCAAATTCAACGGCGGCGCGGCCCACGGCGTAGGCCTGCTCGAGGTCGGTTTGCGAGGCAATGTGGCGGGCGGAGCGCTGCAGGTAGTCGGCAACGGCCCAGTGGTACTTGTAGCCCAGTTCCTGCTTGATCATGTCGGCCAGTGTGGGGGCCAGGCCGCCCAGCTGACTGTGGCCAAAGGCGTCCGTGAGGCCCGACTCGGCCAGGAAGCGTCCCTCGCGGTCCTGCGTGCCCTCCGAGGCAACGATGACGCAGTGACCCCAGCGCTTCACTGTGCGCTTCACCCGGGCCAGGAACTTCTTGCGGTCAAACGCCACTTCCGGAAACAGGATGATATGGGGGGCATCGCCCTCCTGTTCCGCTGCGAGCCCGGCAGCGGCGGCGATCCACCCCGCGTGGCGGCCCATGACCTCAAGAATGAAAACCTTGGTGGAGGTTTCGCACATCGAGGCCACGTCCAGCGCCGCCTCCCGTGTGGAAATGGCCACATACTTTGCGACCGAACCAAAGCCCGGGCAGGTATCCGTCAGGGGCAGGTCGTTGTCGATGGTCTTGGGAATGTGAATGGCCTGCAGCGGGTAGCCCATGGCCTGGCTGAGCTGGGAAACCTTCAGGCAGGTGTCCGCCGAGTCGCCGCCACCGTTATAGAAGAAGTAGCCAATATTATGGGCGCGAAACACCTCGATGAGGCGTTCGTACTCGGCGCGGTTTTCCTCCAGGCTTTTCAGCTTGTGCCGACAGGAGCCGAAGGCGCCCGCGGGCGTGCTCAGCAGGCCGCGAATTGCCGCGGGTGTTTCCTTGCTGGTGTCTATCAGATCCTCGCGCAGGGCGCCGATTATGCCGTTGCGGCCCGCGTACACTTTGCCGATCTGTTTGCGATTTTCCCGTGCGGTTTCAATAACACCACAAGCCGAGGCATTGATGACGGCGGTGACGCCGCCCGACTGGGCATAGAAGGCATTCTTTACAGGCATAGTCAGTCCGTAGTGGGCCGGGCCTTGCGGCGCCGGGGAGAGCGTTTTTTAGTCAAGTGGCGATGATACGGGAAACTGAGGCGCTTGTAGACCGTGCGCGGGCCGCTTGTTGTGGATTACTGCTGTGGTTGCCTGCTGCGTGCTAAACTGCGCGGCTTCACTGGAGGGAGCGGCGCTTGAGCGGACACATTCATATTCTGGGTATCTGCGGTACATTTATGGGCGGAATTGCGCTGTTGGCGCGCGAGCGCGGCTACCGCGTGACCGGCTCCGATGCCAACGTCTATCCCCCCATGAGTACGCAGCTGCAAGCCGCGGGCATCGAGTTGATGGAGGGCTACGCGCCGGAGCATTTGCAGCCAGCGCCGGATACGGTGGTGGTGGGCAACGCGATGCGCCGCGGCAATCCCGCGGTCGAGTACCTGTTGAACGCGGGGCTGCCCTACACCTCCGGGCCGCAATGGCTCGCCGAACACGTGCTGCAGGGCAAATGGGTGCTGGCGGTAGCGGGGACGCACGGCAAGACCACCACCAGCAGCCTGCTGGCCTGGATTCTGGACTATGCCGGACTGGCACCGGGTTTCCTGATTGGCGGTGTACCGGCAAACTTCGGTCAGTCCGCACGCGGCACCAGCGGCAATTTCTTTGTGGTGGAAGCCGACGAATACGACACGGCCTTTTTTGACAAGCGCTCGAAGTTTGTTCACTACCGGCCGCGCACCGTGACCATCAACAATCTCGAGTTTGACCATGCGGACATCTTTCCGGACCTCGCGGCCATTCAGCGCCAGTTCCACCATCTCGTGCGCTGTGTGCCGGGGGAAGGGATGGTGATCCATCCGCAGGGGCAGGCAGCGGTTGATGATGTGCTGGCCATGGGGTGCTGGACGCCGGCGCAGTCGTTTACTCTGGACGGCGAGGCCGACTGGAGTGCCACCTTGCTGGCCCCGGATGCGTCGCGTTTTGCCGTGCGCGACCCTGCAGGGTCCACGGCGGAAGTTGCCTGGGGGTTCCTGGGGCGCCACAATGTGGAGAACGCACTGGCTGCGCTGGCAGCGACGCGGCATGTGGGTGTGCCGTTGCAGCAGGGTGCGGCAGCGCTGGCCGGGTTCCGGGGGGTCAAGCGCCGGCTGGAATGGTTGGGTGAGGTGGGTGGTGTGACCGTCTATGACGACTTTGCGCATCACCCCACTGCCATTGCGACAACCCTGCAGGGTTTGCGCGCCAGCGCCGTCGGCCGCGTGATTGCCGTAGTTGAACCGCGCTCCAACACCATGCGTATCGGTCAACACCGACTTGCGCTGCAGGAATGTACGCGCGACGCTGACGCCGTGTACTGGTTCCAGCCGCCGGGCATGGACTGGTCGCTCGATGCGGTCGCGGAGGCGAGTACTGTACCGGCCACCGTGGCCCACGACATCGACCAGCTGGCGCGGCGTGTCGCGCAAGAGTCGCGACCCGGAGACCGGGTGGTCATAATGAGCAATGGCGGCTTTGGTGGCATTCACCAGCGTCTGCTGGATGAATTGAAGGCGGTAAACTCCTGATGCGTAATCACCCTCTGCTCCACGCCTATGACACCCTGATACTGCGTCGCCCCTGGATCTCGCTGGCCCTCGTCGCCCTGGTGCTGGCACTCAGTGCCTCGCAACTGGGCAAAATCAAGCTCGATGCGTCGGCCGACTCCCTGATGTTGCAGGGTGACCCCGCGCTGGACTTCTTTCGCGAGGTGTCCGCTGAATACGGTGCCGAGGACTTCCTGCTGCTGACCTGGCAGCCCGAAGCGCCGCTGCTCAGTGACGCGTCGCTCGATCCGCTCAAGCGCATGGCGGACGAGCTGCGCACACTGCCGCGGGTGTCCTCCGTGGTTACCGTGTGGGATGTGCCGCTGCTGGAGAGCCCGCCGGTCAGCCTGTCGGATATCACCTCCGGCGATCCGCTGCCCAGCCTGAACGACCCGCAGGTGGATCGCGCCATGGCGTTGGAAGAGTTCACCACCAGCCCCATTTACGCGGAATTGCTGGCCAGCCGCGACGGCGATCTGACCGCTGTGCAGGTCAACCTGCAACGAGACACGCGCTACTTCGACCTGTTGCAGCAGCGTGACGCGCTGCGCGCCAAGGCGGAGGCGGGTACCTTGAGCGCCGCGGAAGAGGCGGCCCTCGAGGCGGTCGAGGTGGAGTTCAAGGCCCACACGGCACAAGCGCTGGAGCAGCAGAGCCAGCTGGTGCGATCGGTGCGCACCATCGCCGATGGTTATCGCCAGCACGCACGTATTTTTGTCGGCGGTGTGCCAATGATCACGGCGGATATGGTCAGTTTCGTGCGCAGCGATCTGGTGCTGTTCGGCACGGCCATACTCGGCGTCATGCTGGTTGTGCTCGCTCTCATTTTCCGCCGCGTGCGTTGGACGGTGATTCCTCTGGCTACGTGCATGGCCTCTGTTACGGTGATGCTGGGCCTGCTGGGCTGGCTGGACTGGCGCATGACCGTGATCTCGTCGAACTTTGTTGCCGTGTTGTTGATCATCAGCCTCGCCATTGCCATCCACCTGGTGGTGCGCTACCGGGAACTGCATGCGGAGGACCCGGAGGGTGATCTGCATGACCGTGTGTTGCAGACGGTGGCGTTGATGGCGGTGCCCTGCGTGTATACCGGCATTACCACCATCGTCGCGTTCATGTCGCTGGTGGTGTCCGGCATCCAGCCGGTGATCGATTTTGGCTGGATGATGACGGTGGGTATCCTGGTGGCACTGGTGCTGGCGTTCATTATGGTGCCGTGCCTGATTGAAGTGTGGCCCAAAGGCCGCCCTTTCCGTTTCCGTCAGGAAGGCGAGCCGCTGACGCTGCATTTTGCGCGGGCGACCGAGCACTTCGGCAAAACCATCCTGGTGGCGACCGCGGTTGTTGTGGGGCTTACGGTGTTGGGTATTTCGCGCCTGCAGGTGGAAAACCGCTTTATCGACTACTTCAAGGAGACCACGGAAATCTACCAGGGTATGGAGCTGCTGGATTCACGCCTCGGCGGCACCATTCCACTGGACATCATATTCTCCGGCCCCGATGCCGCAGCGCCGTTGCCCGGCTTGGAAGGCATGCAACCGGCGGCGGACGCGCCCGCGGACGACGATCCGTTCCTCGATGAGGACACGGCGGATTTCGCCGCCGCCAGTGAACCCGCAGTAGACGATTGGGGCGATGACTTCGATGGCGGATTCGACGAGTTCGGCGGCAGCGAAGACAGCTTTACCCCGAGCTATTGGTTCAGCCTGGAAGGCATGCGCCTGCTGGATGCGGCCCATGAGCACGTGGACAGCCAGGAAGAAACCGGCAAGGTACTGTCGCTGTCGACCACTTTTTCGGTGGTGAAGGATCTGCTGGGCGACGACATCGGCAGCGTCGAGCTGGCGCTGGTGCAGAAGAGCCTCCCGGGGGACGTTGCCGAGCTGATGGTAGATCCCTATTTTTCCGAGGACAAAGAGCAGGCGCGCATTACCGTGCGGGTTAAAGAAACCAGTGAGCAATTGCGCCGCGATGCATTCCTGTCCCGCCTGCACAACGAGCTTGTTGAGGTGACCGGGCTGGCGCCGGAGCGGATTCGTTTCACCGGCATGCTGGTGCTGTACAACAACGTCCTGCAAAGCCTGTTCCAGTCGCAGATTCTCACGCTGGGCGCTGTGTTCATCGCCATCATGCTCATGTTCCTGCTGCTGTTTCGCTCCCTGTCGCTGGCGTTCATAGCGCTGGCGCCGAATATTGTGGCCGCCGGTATGGTACTCGGCGTTATGGGTCTGGCGGGCATTCCGCTGGATATCATGACCATTACCATTGCCGCCATTGTGGTGGGCATCGGTGTGGATGACTGTATTCACTACGTACACCGGTTTCAGCGGGAGTTCCCGCGCGACCGCAATTACGTGGCGGCCATGTACCGTTGTCACGGGAGTATTGGCCGGGCCATGTACTACACAACAGTGACGGTAGTGATCGGCTTTTCGATGCTGACCCTGTCCAATTTCAATCCGAGTATTTATTTCGGCCTGCTCACGGTGCTGGCGATGGCGGTGGCAGTGATTGGTGCGCTGCTGCTGTTGCCCAGATTGATTCTGCTGATGCGCCCCCTCGGCCCCGAGGCCGATGTTTCCACCGGGGCGGAGGTGGGTTGATGCAGTGTCGCGCCGGGTGTGGTGCCTGCTGTGTGGCACCTTCCATCTCTACACGCTTTTACGGCATGCCCGAGGGCAAGCCGGCGGGGGTGCGCTGTGTTCACCTGACGCCGGAGCGCCTCTGCGGGTTGTTTGGCGACCCCAGACGTCCCGCGGTGTGCAGTGCTTTTCAGGCGGATGCCGACGTGTGCGGTGACAACCGCAGGGTGGCATTGGCCAATCTGGAGCAGCTGGAAATTCTCAGCCGCCCTGACTGAACGGGAGTACCCGATGTCTACAACCGAATTGCCCCTGTTTCCCCTGTCTGCGGTGCTCTTGCCCTACGGCAAGATGCCCCTGCAGATTTTTGAACAGCGTTACCTGGACCTGGTGCGTGACTGCATGAAGAGCGGCACCGACTTCGGTGTAGTCTGGATACGTCGCGGTGAGGAAGTGGCGGTGAAGGGCTCGCGGCAACAACTTGGCGACCTCGGAACGCTCGCACGCATTGTGGACTTCGACCAGCTGCCGAACGGTTTGCTGGGCGTGACAATCGAAGGCCGGGAACGGTTCCACCTCAGCGATACCCGGGTGGCGTCGAATGGTCTGGTGTTAGGTAATGTCGTATTCGAGTCGATGCCCGAACAGGCCGAATTCGATGATGCGTGGCTATCGTTGCGGGAAATTCTGGAAAACCTGAAACAGCATCCCCATGTCAGGCGCATGGGGCTGGAGATCGACTTTGATGACGCCTGGCAAGTGGGGTACACGCTGGCGCAGCTGTTGCCACTGGAGGAGTCACTGAAGTACTCCCTCCTCAACGCCGGCGACGTTGAGGAGTTGATGGATCAACTGGATCTCATCCTGAGCGATATCAGCGGTGAAGGTTAGTTCGCGGCAGAATCAATGACCTTGTCAGCTCTCTGAAAGCTCTGCCAGCAGTGCTTCCGCTTCGGCCTTGCGGGCTGCGTCGGCAGCGCTACGTCCGGGTCGAGGTGCTGCCCTGAGGGCACGTCGTAAATGATCTTTTGCCTTTGCAGTCTCGCCTTCGCTCGCCAGAAATTCAGCGAGGAAAAAGTTACTGTCTATACCCTCGGGGTTTGCCTGCAGGCCCGCTTCAAGGTATTTGAGCGCTTTCTTGCTATTCCCAAAGCCCACCGGCCAGCCGGGTACGCGCGCATACAGCGTGCCGAGACTGGTGAGAGCTGCGCCGTCGCTGACGGTTGCATCAATGGCCACGGCTCGCTCGAAATCGTCGCGAGCGGCTTTGGCGTAACCCAGTGCGTCAAGGCCACCGACAACGCCCGCGAACGACGAGCGGATGATGCCGCACCAGGTGAGTGCCTGGGCGTCATCCGGCTGCTCATCGAGCAGTTTGTCACAGCGCGCGAGCAAACCGCCATAGGCCCCTTCCTGCTCCTGCGCCGCCAGTTCGAAGTTGACGTGTTCCCACTGTTTACGAAGCGCGCTCACCTCGGCGTCTACTGAAGCGAGTGCGGGTGTGATGGCGGCAAGGCCTGCAAGTACACCAAAAAGTGTGGAGCACAGTCGAGGGTATGTTCGCATGGTGCAGTCTCTCCAGGAGCGTTCAGGGCACTATACGAGGAAAACCTTAACGTGGCCTTATGCGCATCTCAGCCAGCACTTTGGCCTGCAACCTCGTAGCGCAGGCCCGAGTCGCTGTGACTCATTACCACGCTGCGAAGCATGCCGGTGTGGTACTCACGGCTGAGGATATTACTGACCTTGACAAAATCAGCCTGCAGTCGCTCCGGGGTGACCCGTAAACGCAGGTAACCGTTGCTGATGCCGTTGGTCCAAAGCACCTCGGGGTTGCTGGAGACCAGCCGCTCGTCCATCCTCCGCGCACCCTCAGTGCCGAATTCAAGGAAATCGCCGGGTGAGGTGATGCCTGTGGTACCCAGCTCAACTCCCATCGCACGGCCTCCGTTGTCGTACAGTGCATTCTGCCAGAAGCTGTGGCTATCGCCAGTCAGCACCACGAGGTCGTTGGCGCCGGCATCCTGGCAGCTCTGGTAGAACGCCTGCCGTGCCTTCGGGTAGCCGTCCCAGGGGTCGAGGTAGAGCGGAAGGCCCAGCTCCCCGAGGCGCTGGAAGTACTGCGCGCGTTGCAGATTTTCACTACTCACCCGGCTCTTGAGGTAGCTCATGTCCGCAGCATCAAGCCGGGGGGCAGACATTCTCGCCATGGGTATCTGATTGCCCAGCAGGCGCCACGGCCGCGCAGCCGAAACTGATTCGGCCAGTGCGGTCGCCGCGAAGGCCTGCATGTCCGCCGACAGCATTTCCCGTCCGGGTGCGCCCACCACGTCGCGCAGGAAGGCAACGGCCGCGGCCGGTGTCATCTCCAGCAGCGCTGGTATGTCATAGTCAATTTGCTGTGCGCGACCGGTGTGACGTGTTTCCAGTGTCACCAGTGAGGCCAGGTCACCGAAGCGGAAATGGCGCCAGTAGGCCGCGGGGTCTTCGCCAAGGCCGGGTTCACGCACCGGCATCCATTCGTACCAGGCCTGCAGGGAAGCGCTGCGCCGCGTGCGCCAGCTGCCCTCCGTTGCGGGTTGGTGGTTCTCCGCGCCTTCCTGCCAGGGGTTGTTGGTGGATTCGTGATCGTCCCACAGGGGAATCAGCGGGTGCGCGGCATGCATTTCTCGCGATTGCGCGTCCGCCTTGTACTGGGCGTGTCGCAGCCGACAGTCGGCGAGCGATACCATTTCTCGCGGCGGGTTGTGCTGCCGCCCCAGCTGCGTACCAATCCCGCCGCCATAGCCATCGGGGCCGTACTCGTAGAGGTAGTCCCCGAGGTGCAACACGAATTCGACCGACTCATCCCGGGCAATGGCCTCGTAGGCATTGAAGTAACCAAAAGGGAAGTTGGAGCACGACGCCACTGCCAGGCCGAGGTAATCCAGGGCTCCATTGGGGAGGGTGCGAGTACGGCCCACGGGCGATGTCTGCGCACCGGCACGAAAGCGGTAGTAGTAGGTGGCACCCGGTTTCAGGCCGTCGACCACAACCTTTACGGTGTGGTCGCGTTGTTGCCCGGTTGCGCTACGTCCGCGCTGCAGGGTGTGATCAAAGGTCGGGTTCTCAGCGATTTCCCACTCGCACTCGGCGACGCTGGCTGTGGTGGTCAACCGCGTCCACAGTACAACAGAGCTGTGGTCCGGGTCTCCGCTTGCTACGCCGTGTTGGAAGACGCTATCCGGGTTCGCGGTAGCGCCCGGCACACGCAGCCCGACCGGTAGCAACAGGCTTGCAGACAACCCGGAGAGAATCTGGCGGCGGGTCAGTGGAAGGCGTTTCATGTCATTTCCTCGCATAAAAAAGCCGGCCCGTGGGCCGGCAAGCACGCTTACAGGGTTCTAGAGATCCACTGTCAGTGACGCGGAGACGGTGCGCGGCGCGCCGATCCAGGCGCCTTCCCCTGCGATACCGCCCAGATAGTCTTCGTCGAAGGCGTTGTTCAGCAGCAGGGTGATGCTCCAGTTGCCAGCGCCGTTGGACACTCCGCCACCGTTGAGTGTGATGTAGGCATCCACCGTGGTGTAGCTGTCCGCTACCCAGCTGTTGTCGAGCCGTATGGGCCGCTCACCGGTATATTTGCCGCTGATTCCCGTCGCCAGTCGGTCGCCGGTCCAATCCAGTGACAGAACCAGTTGCTGGTCGGGAATACCCACCACATCGTTGCCTGGTGCAATACCCAGGCCGGTGTCTACCGCGGGGTCACCCGTGCCCACGTAGCTGGCGTCGTTCAGAGTGAATGCACTGTAGAGCGAGAGCTTGTCGCTGAGACGGTAGTCCGCTGTAAGCTCGACACCATCCGATTCGATGCCGCCGGCGTTGAAGTAGGTGCCGTTGGTGCCGATCAGGTAGTCGGGTCCCGCGGCGCTTTCGGGGCTGAGGAAAATGATGCGATTCTCAAAGTCGGTCTGGAACGCGGTTGCGGTAAGGAACAGGTCGCCGTTGCGATAACGCAGGCCCGCCTCCAGGTTCTCGGCTGTTTCCGGCTCAAGGGCGTCCAGGTCTGACTCGGGCCGTTCCAGAATCTCGTCGTAGATGGCTTTGAAATTCTCTGCGTAGCCGGCGAAGAATTCGAGTCCTTCAATCGGGGTCTCCCACAGCAGCCCACCGGAGAACAGAACGTCCGAGTCAGAATTGACCTTCACATCTGTGGTCTCGGCAAAGTTGTCCTGGCGCTCCAGGTCGACCAGGAATTGCTTGATGCCCAGCGTCAATTGCACAGAGGCAAGCTGCAGACTGTCTTCCGCATACCATTTGAAAACTTCCTGCGGGTAGCTGCGATCGTACTGTGTCCAGTACGGTATGTTGTCGAACTCGATGCCCACGCGAGCGTCGGTAAGCTTCTGCCAGGTGCGCGTCTCGTCGCGCTGCTGGTCTTCATACCAGAGCCCTGCGCGCAGCGTGTTGGCAAGGCCACCCAGGTCAGCGCTCCAATCGCCATCGACCATGAAGCCATAGCGCTCCTTTTGGTAGTTGGTGTGGCGGTAGGATTGCACCGGTATCGCCCCGGCCGCGTAGCAGGCAGGGTCGTAGTTGGCACCGGCACCACCGTAGGGAAAGGTGATGGAGGAGGTGCAGCCCGCGCGTGGGCTCAGCGCATTACCGGCGCCATCGACGAAATAGATTTGGCCCAGTGCGCCGCCACCGTTAACGCTGGCTGCGCCCAGTGCTTCTGACTCGGGTCCAGAACCATCGTTCACGACGTCAACCAGGTAGGGCGGAATCCAGTCTCCGCGGCCTTCGTTGTCGTGATAGTAGCCACCCACGGACAGGCGCACGTCACTGCTGAGCTCCATGCTGGCCTTCACGTACGCCAGCAGGTTTTCGCGCAGGGTGGACCAGCCGCGGCGATAAACCTGGTCCACATAGGGAATGCCGGTCCAGATGTCCGTTAGTCGGTCCCACTCCGGGTTGCTGCGAAATTCCTCGGGGCTGAACAGGCGCTGGTAGTTGTCTTCGTGTGTGTCGTCGTAGGAAATGTACGCGGTGATATCCGTGTTGCCGATTTCAGAGATCATCTTGGCGGCCAGGTGGTCGCGCTCGTTTTCCGCCGCACCGTTAACCCAGTCGCTGGCACTCTGGTGCGAGGCTGAAAACCATGCGCGCGTGCCACTGGCAAGCCGACCGGTATCCAACCGTACGTAGTAGCGTTCGGCATCGTACTCGCCGGCTGAGCCCTGAAAGCGAATGCGCGCTTCTTCCTCGGGATCATCGGAGACGAAGTCTATGGTGCCGCCGAGTGCGTCGAGAGCACGTGAGGCAATGTCAGCCGTGCCCTGGGAGACCGTGACCGTGCGCAGGTTGGCGGTGTCCAGGTAGCGGTTTGCCTTGGCACCGCCGCCGTAGCCGCTGCCGCCGTTGGGTATGCCGTCCAGTGTGGTGCCAATCTGTTGCTCATCGAGACTGTTCTGGAAGCCGCGCACCGCAATGGTCGTGGACCAGTCATCGAATCCGTAGGCATCGCCTTCCTGAATCGAAACGCCGGGCAGGTTGTCGATCAGGGCATTCACACTGGTCATCGGCGACTGCTGCATTTTCATACTGTCGGTAACCACGTTGTTGCCATAGTACTGGCTGCGCGCCACCACGGTGATTTCTTCCAGCGCGGGGTCGCTATTCTGTGCACCCGCGGCAGCAGAAAGCGAGAGACCGCTGGCAATAGCCAGACGCACAAGGCGCGCGCACGGACAACGAGCGAAATTCGGTTGATACATACCCTTCCCCATTCGAACAAAGCGTTGGTGTGAGGCTCGGCACCAGGTCGACGTGAATCGCAGCTGACCTGATTGCCGGCGAGCGCTACTTTAGGCAGCGCTTATGAACGCGCCGTGAAGAAGGGATGATGATTTTGTGAAATTGACGGCTAGTGCAGCAACTCAATGCCAGCATGTGCGAGCGCGGCGCTGACGCACACTTGCAGGACCCAGATGACCGCAATCGCAGCCAGCAGGATTGACAACTGTCGGGTGTTCTGGCCGCTTTCTCTGAGGGCCGCGATGCGCTGTTGCGCGCTGTTGCTGCTGGCCTGTGTGTGGATGCGTTGTGGCTGGCTTGACGCGTTTTGGTCGAGGTGGGCAATAACTCTGGCCACCCGCTCGGCACTGCCGGTCACTTTGAGGGCGGCTCGGTCGCAGGCTATTTCGGTGGCCGTGTTGAAGTCGCTGCGCAGGTGTCGTCGGCGGGTGCGTGGCCAGAGACAGGTGGCAACAGCCAACAAGGCCCTGCGCAGGTTATCCCGGCGCCGAAGATGCTCATATTCGTGTTCCAGCACAATCTGAAGCTCGGCCGCAGGCAGTGTTTCAAGCATGCTGCGCGACACATACACCTCCGGACGCAACCAGCCAATACACCACGCCGCCGGGGCTGGCCCGTCAATCACGTGGTAGTGATGGTTCCGGGTGCTGCGCGACAGCGCAAACAGCGTTCTGAGTTGTCCTTGCAGGCGCATGGCGAGCAGGACCATTGCGCCTAGCAACGCGAGGCCAATCCCACCGGCTGCTGCCGCCACGCCAATACGCAGTGCCGCGTAGGTATTGGAGACCGGCACATGCGGCGCACAGTTCAGCCCATGACAGTGACCTGGAATAAGCGGGGCGGAAAGCGCAGGGGTCATCACCAACAGTGTTGCCACGCTTGCAGCAAGAGGTGGAATGAGCCCCCACAGGAAGAGCAGGCTGGCTTTGCGTGCAGCACCGGCACGGTCACAACTGCGTTGCAGCAGCGGGTAGAGCAGCGCATGGAGCCGTGACGAGCACAGAAACACGGCACACCAGATCAGCACCGCATCCGCTACCCGCGACGCCAGCTCAGGATTCATCCGGTGCCTTGGACTTTGCGCCGCGCAGCGCTTCGATCGCAGCGGCTGTTGCCTCGTCGTCCTCCGCCATATAATGCGCAAAGCCGGAAATCACCGGCAGCAGGTCGCCGTCGGCGATATCCCGCGTAATGTCGCGCAGCAGTATCTTGATGAGCTCTTCCCTGGGAACGCGATGGCGGTAGACGAAGGCTCGAGCCTCCTTGCTCCGACTCGCCATGCCTTTGCGGTAGAGTCGTTCGAGAGTGCTTTGTACCGTGCTGAGCTGAATACCCGCATGTGGCATGGCTTCAAGCACTTGTGCCGCAGACCGGGGTTGCCCGCGCCACAGTATGCCCATCACTGCCAGCTCACGTTCACCCAGCCGGGGCGCTCGGCGTGAGCGCAGGCCGAGGCGGTGCAGCAGGCTGCGTTTCTGTTCGAGCATAAAACCGACCTGTTATCGGTGTTGGCGGGTCGTGCTACAAGGTCTGTATTCAACAGAGGGAGTGTAGCGTGATCAGGGGCAAGACGAAATCGGTAGTGCAACGGTCGACAGGAACGCCACCCAGGCTTTTCGCTCTGTGCGGACGGAGTGTGCCCGTTGGGTTACTCGTGAGTGTCAGCCTTGTTGCACAGGCGCAGACACTGGAGACCGTCACCGTGGAAGGGCGTCGAGCCAGCCTGCTGGGCGATGCGATAACAGCTTCGGAAGGTGTCATCGGTCGCCAGGAGATCGCCCTCAGACCATTGCTGCGCAGCGGCGAGGTGCTGGAGCTGGTGCCGGGCATGGTGGTGACCCAGCACAGTGGCACAGGCAAGGCCAATCAGTATTTTCTGCGCGGCTTCAACCTGGACCACGGTACGGATTTCGCCACTTTTATAGACGGTATGCCGCTGAACATGCGTACCCACGGCCACGGCCAGGGTTATACCGATTTGAACCCGGTCATTCCCGAAACGCTTGCCACCATCGCCTACAAAAAGGGACCGTATTACGCTGATGTGGGCGACTTCAGCGGCGCAGGCAGCGCGGAAATGCGCACCGTGGACCGGGTTGATGAGGGCTTGGCCGAGATTACCTGGGGTGAAGACGGCTACCAGCGTCTGGTTGTGGTTGATAGCCAGAATACCGCCGGCGGTGACTGGCTCTATGCTCTGGAGGGCAATCGCTACGACGGGCCCTGGCGCGGTATCGAAGAAGACCTGTCGCGCATCAACCTGTTGCTGAAGCACACCCGCGACGTGGCCGCGGGCAGTCTCAGCCTGACCGCGATGGCCTACGACAACAGCTGGAACAGCGCCGACCAGATACCGGCCCGAGCCGTAACCCAGGGTATCATCGACGATCTGGGTGTGATCGACGACACCGTGGGGGGCGAGTCTAGCCGTTACAGCCTGAGCGCCGCGTGGCGCGGCGGTGCGTGGGAGGTGGATGCATGGCTGGCGCGCTACGACCTGAACCTGTGGTCCAATTTCACGTATTTCCTCGATGACCCTGAGGGCGGCGACCAGTTCGAGCAGGTAGACGAGCGGCTCCTCTACGGCGGGCGATTGCGCTACACCCATGCCGGCACCCTCGCCGGCCTGCCGGTGACGCAGGCCTTCGGCGCCGAACTGCGAGTCGATGATATCGAGGAAGTGGGCCTGTATCGCAGCCGTGCGCGTCAACGCACTGGTCCGGTACGCAGCGATGCGGTGGATGAGTCCAGTATTGGCCTGTTCTGGGAGCAGAAGCTGCAGTGGTCGCCACGGTTGCGCTCGGTGTTGGGCGTGCGATATGACTATTTCGACTTCGATGTCGACAGTGCCATTGAGCGTAATGTCAACGGCATCGACCTCGTGCCCAATGGTGGCACGGCTGATGATGATTTGTGGTCCCTCAAGGGCAGCCTGGTTTACACCCTGGGCAGCGACTGGGAAGCCTATGCATCCGCAGGGCAGGGGTATCATTCCAACGATGCCCGCGGCACAACCACCCGCGTCGACCCTGCCGATGGCACGGCCATCAATGCGGTAGATCCACTGGTGCGCTCGCTGGGTTACGAGGCTGGCGTGCGCGGTTACTGGCGGGAACGCCTGAACACTTCGCTCGCGGTCTGGTACCTGGAGCTGGATAGCGAACTGCTGTTTGTGGGTGACGCCGGCAACACCGAAGCGAGCGGCCGCTCTGAACGCGAAGGCGTCGAACTGACCGCCTATTACGCGCTCACGGAGGCGTGGACGCTGGATCTGGAATACGCATGGACTGACGCCCGCTTCAGTGACGCGCCTGCAGGGGAACGCGAGATTCCCGGAGCCGTTGAGCATGTGGTACAGGCGGGCATCAGCCTGGATGACGGGCAGGACTGGTTTGGCAGCCTGCGCCTGCGCTACTTCGGCGAGCGTCCGCTGGTCGAGGATGCCAGCGTGCAGTCAGATGCCACGTTCTCGGTCAATCTGGGCCTGGGTCGCCGACTGGGCCCCTGGACGCTGCGCGCAGATATCCTGAATCTGCTCGATAGCGATGACCACGACATCGATTACTTCTATGCGTCGCGCCTTCCCGGTGAAGCGGAGGCCGGTGTCGAGGACCTGCACTATCACGTACTTGAGCCACGTACCGTGCGCCTGACGGCGGGCTATCGCTTCTAACGGTTCGACGGTTCGACGCTTAGTCTCTGGATACTGACGGGTCGCTCGCGAGTGCCAGGCGCAGCGGCTCCAGCCACTGCGCATAGTGCTTCCAGCGCGCCTGTGCCGTGCGAAACAGGGGTTGCCGCACCTGCTCCGAGCTGGGTGTGCGCACCGCGCGTTCGGTGTCGTAGTAGTGCAGGCAGCCTGCCTCGAACGGCAGGCCCAGGAAGTCGAGCATGCGCCGCACCTGGCCTTCGAGGTCATCGAGCACGTCTTCGTGCTGCACACGCAGCACTTTCCCCGGTAACACGCTGTCCCAGTGGTCCATGAGTGCAACATAGTCCCGATAGTAACGGCCCAGATCAGCGAGGTCGTAGGTGAACTCCTGGCCTGAGGCGAAGAGCTGACGGTAGTTGCCGAAGCAGCAGTCCATCGCGTCGCGCCGGGCGTCGATGATGCGTGCGTTGGGCAGGATCAGGTGAATAAGGCCGATGTGGCGAAAATTGTTCGGCATTTTGTCGATGAAGAATGGCGCGCCCTGCCGGTGAACACGGGTGGCATCGAGGAATTGCTCGCCGTAGGCACGCAGTGTGTCAGCATCCAGCGTGGCAAGGCGCTCCGGGTAGCCTTCGCCCTCCGCTCGTGTGCCGTGCCCGTCGAGGCGCTGGGCCAGCGCGGGGATATGGTTCAGCTCCATGGTGCCGTCAATCGCCGAGTGCGATGACAGTATCTGCTCCAATAGTGTGGAACCGGCGCGCGGCATGCCGACAATGAAAATGGGGTCGGCGGCGGGGTGACCGCTGTTTGCGTGGCTGCCGAGTAGACCGGGAGTAAAAAACGATTGCTGACGCTGCAGGCGCTGGCTCATCCGTTGCGGCTGGTAGCCGAGAGTCCTGTGCCGAAGGCGATTGCCGCGTTCGTAATAGTCCCAGGAGGCGCTGTAGTCGCTGTTATCCTCGCAGGCTTTGCCGAGGGCAAAGCAAAGGTGAATGCGGTCCTCCAGCGCCGTGTTCTCCGCCGCCTCCTGCGTCACCATGGTGGCGATATCCGCCGCATCGAAACGGAAGGTCTTCAGGTTTGCGAGGCTCCACCAGGCGTCTCCGAAATCGAGCCTCGCGCGGTTTGCCGCACGGTAGGCTGTCACCGCCTGCCCAGTGTCGCCAATCGTCTTGAGCGCATGGCCCAGGGTCAGTTGTAGTGACGGTTGCTCAGGATTTGCCTCCAGCAGACCCCGCAACAGCGCGATGCCCTCCTCGAAACGGCCCACAGCAATGTATTGGTTGGCCAGAGTGGCTTCTATTGACAGGTTGCCCGGAAGCTTCTGCTGCAGTGCTTCGGCCGTGGCGAGGGCCTCGGTGAACCGTTGTTGCCGGTACAGCACATTCACGTGGTCCAGCCGCACCAGCAGGTTATCGGGGCTGAATTCTGCTGCACTTTCCAGCAGAAAGCCGGCTTCGTCCAGCTGGCCGTGTTGCACGGCGATAGCGGCGAGCAGGCGCATGCCCTCGATGTGTTGCGGGTTGCCGCGCAGGTAGTGCCGGCAGAGTGCCTCCGCGCGCTCCAGTCGACCCTCGTGCAACATGCTCTGGCCGCTGAGGATCTCTGCCGGCAGCTGGGCCAGTGCCTGCGCCTGAATCACCGCCTCGCGTGCCAGCTCCTGCCAGCTCGGGTTGTCAGCTGTCAGCCGCGCGATGGCCTTCCAGCTGGCCAGCAGGGCGGGGTTGCGTGCTACCGCATTGCGATAGGCCGACAGGGCCGGCGCGGGTTGCTGCAGTGCGAGCAAATTGTGGCCGCGCTCCTGATACAGACGAGCATGGCCGGCATCGAGGCGCTCGAGTTCCTCGAGCGTTGCCAGTGCCTGCGCATGTTTGCCGAGATAGCGGCGCGACGTAGCCAGCAGGTAAAGCGCCTCACTCGAGGCGCCATCGGTAACAGCCGCGGCGGCCGCCTGTTCTGCAGCCTGGAAATCGCCGCGCTGCAGGCAGGCTTTTGCCGCCTCAATGCTCACCCTTAGAACAGGTCGTAGGTGAAGCGCATGCCAAACTCCAGCGGACGATTGGTGAGGATCTTGCGTGAACCGTCCTGTGTGTTGATGTGCAGTTGCGCGCGCTCATCAGTCAGGTTGTTGATGAACAGCTCGGCCGTCCAGGTGTCCTGCCGGTAGCCCAGCGTGGCATCGGTGATCACGTAGGAATCCTGCAGCTCGCGGCGCTGCGGAACATCAATGATTGAGCTGTAGGCCTCGTCCGAATAGCGTGACGCCAGCTGCGCATGTGCGGTGCCCTCGAATACATCCCACTCATAACGGCCGCGCAGGCTGAACTGGAACTCCGGTGCCAGCGGCAGCTGGGAGCCCACATCGGTGACCGCAAAGGCGAAGGCCGGGTTCAGGTCGACGATTTCCGTGTCGTTCCAGGAAAACGCGCCGAACAGGCTGAGGTTGGCGGTGGCGAGCCAGGAGAAATCACCCTCGATACCGCGGATCTCCGCGTCGCCGGCATTGTCGACGATGGTGAGGAAGTCGATATTCTGCGAGTCGATATGGCCCACCTGCATGCCGTCCCACTCGATGTAGTAAGCGGCGCCATTGAAGCGCAGGCGACGGTCCATGAATTCGCCCTTCCAGCCCATCTCGTAGTTCACCAGTTCATCCGACTCGTAGATCAGCGGAATGCAGTACTCAGGCGTGCGTGAAACCTTGCAGGGTGCGCTGCCGTCGGCCTGGGGAGTAACCTCACTGCCGGCCACGGCGCGGTTGAACCCCTGTGGACGGAAGCCTTCAGACCAGGTGGCGTAGAACATCAGGTCGTCTGACTGGCGCCAGCTCAGGGTCAGGCGGTGAATCGTATCGTCAACCGATGCCGGCTGGAAGTCGCCGATATTGACGACGTAATCTCGTCCGCCGGTCACATCGGGCTGTGTTACCACGTCCGGATTGTTGGCCGCATTGCCATTGGCGAGATTCGGCACCGGGCGGTTGCCATACTTGAGGATGGAGAAACCCTCAAAGCCCGCTTCCAGGTCGTAATAGCGGAAGCCGTAAGCAAAGGTGAAATCCTGCAGGAAGTCGAAGGCCAGCTCACCGAACACCGCAATCTGCTCTTCCGGGCGCGTGATGTCGTTGGAAAACTGGGTGGTTGCGCCGCGTTCGTTTGGGTCATTGGCGACCAGTGGCCCGCTGCCGCCGTTCAGCTGGCCGGGATCTGGTGCGTTCCAGTCCGGGTCGCCGTAGTTGAAGTCACCGACGTGTTGCAGCTCGACGTCCTCATAGAAAACACCGCCCTGGAAGCGAATCCAGCGCGCGGGGTCGGTGTTGAAGCGCAACTCGTGGGTGGTGCGCTCCATTTCGTTGCTGATGGCGGCAAAACCCGCGCCACTGTTGGAGCACTCGATCACGTCCGGATCGCCGGAAAGCGTGGGGTCGAAGGTGTAGCCCACGCCGCCACCGCCGTGGTAGCCCGGTGTGTTGTACTCACACATGTAGCCGGCGATGTAGAAGCCCGTGTTGGCGTAGTTGGAGTAATCGATGATCTGGTCTGTTTCCCGCTTGAGGTAGGCGCCGGTATAGAGCAATTCCAGCTCGCCCAGGCGACCCTGCAGGGTCCAGGCGGTTTGCGAGAAGTCTTCGGTGAGGCGGTCAGGATGGTAGCGCTCCACCTCAAGGTCGCCCACTTCAGGGTCGTAGTCGAACACGCCGTCTGCATCCAGCTGCTGCTGGTGATGAGTAAGCAGCAGGTCCCAGTCGTCGTTGATCAGGTATTTGACCCCGGCGCGGAAGCCCTGATACGTGGCGTCGTTGAAGTCTTCCTCTGCCAGCGCATCGTTGTTACGCGACTCATATTGCACGCCGTAGGCGCGCCCGGGTTCGGCGTAGCTGCCATCGGCGAACTGGTGTCCGGTCGGGTCACCCCCGCTGGGGGTGAACACCACGCCATCAGCCGAGGGCAGGGCGGGGTTGCGCGAGGGGTCGGGTGTGAAGGTGCCTCGTACATTGTCAATATAACCGCCCTGACGATCATTGAAGATCAGTACGCGGGCCGCCAGACGGTTTTCGATCAGCGGAAAGTTGAAGACGGCGCTGGCGTTGGCGCTGGGGTCGCCCTCCGGCATGAAGGAAGTGCCGGCCTTGAACGAGGCTGAAAACTCGTCAATGACCGGCTTGTTGGTGATCAGACGCACGGTGCCCGCCTGTGAGCTGGAGCCGAAGACGGTGCCCTGCGGCCCCGGTAACACTTCGATGCGTTCCATGTCGGCGATATACACATCCAGGTTCCGACCGCCGGCGGTGACCGGTTGCTCGTCGAGGTACAGTGCGACGTTAGGTGCGCTGCCATTGGCCTCCTGAATGGTGGTGTTCATGGCCTGGATGGCGGCGCCGCGAATGTAGATTTCGTTCTGGCCCGGACCGCGACCGCCTGCGGTGACGTTGGGCAGGGAGGCGATGTAGTCGGCAAAGTCAGTAATGCCCTGCTCGGTCATGGATTGCTCGGTGATCGCAGACACCGCAACGGGCACGTCCTGCATGCTGGCGGTGCGCTTGGTGGCCGTGACCACGACCTCCTCGAGTTGTTGCGCCTGTACCGCGCTGGCTGCGAAAGCGCCACCGGCCACCGCCGTCATGACAGCGCGCGCCAGTAGGCGCACAGGCGTGCCGGGTGAGGTCTTGGCGCTTAGCTGTTGAGGCATGCTGTTCTTCATTGCGAGTGATTTCCCCTTGAGAATGGTGTCAATAATTTCGTTTAGATAACGAAACATAATACCCGGTTTGGCAACTGGCTTTGAAGTGGGCATTGTTCACATTTACAGAAAAAATCGATAGAATTGCGGCGTTCTGCATCGATAAATCGCCATTCAATGAGTTTTGGTTTTATCTGGCCCTTTCCCTCCGCCCCGCCGCATAGGTGATAGTTAGTTACAATGCAAAGTAAAAAGACGCGATCCGGCTGGTCTCTTGACGTGGATGGTGCGGTGTTCTGGCCGTCCCTGGGCCTGCTTGCCGCTCTGGTCGGCGTCGCGGCTTTTCTGCCACAGGCGAGCAGTTCACTCTTCCAGCACCTGCAGGACGGCATTATTCGCTACGCGAGCTGGTACTACGTGGTGGTGGTGGCGGTTATCCTGATCAGCATCGTGGTGCTGAGCGTGACTCGTCTCGGCGACATCAAGCTGGGCCCGGACCATTCGGTGCCCGATTACACGCTGGTCTCCTGGTTCGCCATGCTGTTTGCGGCGGGCATGGGTATCGGGCTCATGTTCTTCGGTGTTGCCGAACCCGTGATGCACTTCCTGCAACCGCCGCTGGGTGAGGGGGGCACGGTGGAGGCTGCGCGGCAGGCCATGCAGCTCACGTTTTTTCACTGGGGCCTGCATGCCTGGGGCATCTATGCCATTGTGGCTCTGGTGCTGGCCTACTTTGCTTTCCGCCATTCCTTGCCGCTGACGCTGCGCTCGGCGTTCTATCCCCTGGTGGGTGAGCGGATACACGGGCCGTTCGGGGCGGCGGTTGATGTGTTTGCGATCATCTGCACCAGCTGCGGCATCGCCACCAGCCTCGGCTATGGGGTGTTGCAGATAAACGGTGGGCTGGCCTACCTGGTCGGTATTGAAATCAGCAGCGGTGTTCAGGTGGGGCTGATTTGCGGGATTATGGTGCTGGCGGGTATTTCTGTCGCGCTGGGTTTGGATGCGGGTATTCGCAGGCTGTCTGAGCTCAATTTGCTGTTGGCGCTGCTGTTGCTCGGTGGCGTGTTGTTCGCGGGGCCAACGGTCACCCTGTTGCAGTCGACAATCCAGAGTCTCGGTGTGTACGCCGGTGATCTTGTTGCCAAGACGTTCAACCTCTATGCCTATGAACCCACCGACTGGCTGGGCGGGTGGACTATTTTCTATTGGGGGTGGTGGTTGAGTTGGTCGCCTTTCGTGGGGCTGTTCATTGCGCGCATTTCCCGTGGCCGCACGATTCGCGAATTCGTGCTGGGTGCCATGATTGTGCCTTGCGGTTTCACGCTGTTGTGGATGGGGGTGTTCGGCAACAGCGCCATCGAACTGATTCTGCATGAGGGGCAGGTAGCGCTGGGTGAGAGTGTGCTTGCGAGCCAGGCTCAGGCGCTGTTCCAGTTTCTCGAATACCTCCCCGGCTCCACGCTGTTGTCGATCACATCCCTGTTGATGGTGGTGGTGTTCTTCGTGACGTCGGCAGACAGTGGCGCCCTGGTCCTGAATATGCTCAGTGCGCACGGCCGCGATGATACGCCGGTTCTACAGCGGCTGATCTGGGCGTTCGTGATAGGCACCATTGCCATTGTGCTGCTGCTTGCCGGCGGCCTGGCAGCGTTGCAAACCGCAGCTATCGCGAGTGCGTTACCGTTTTCTCTGGCTTTGCTGGGTGCCATCTGGGGCCTGGCCCGGGCGTTGCGACTGGATGTGGCGCAGCGCGATATGCAGAGTGTCGTGCCGGTGGTGCAGGGCCCAGACAGTTGGCGCGAGCGTCTGAACGCGCTGCTGGCCCAGCCCGGCGGCGCTGAGGTCAGCCGCTTTCAACGCGAGATAGTGGCCCCGGCACTCAAGCAGTTTGCCGATGCCTTGCAGGAGCGGGGCGTGAGTGCGTCGATAGATCTTGTGGACGATGAGGCAAGCCGGGTGGGGTTGACGGTTGCGGTGGAGGGTGAGCCCGAGTTCCGCTACGAAATCGTCTGCCAGCGGCATGTTGCAACGGCGACCGGCGCAGAGGAGGCCGAACCGAAAACGGACACCGTTTTTCACCGGGCCGAGGTGCACTTGTATCAGGGAGGCCAGGGCTACGATGTCATGGGCTGGTCCCGTGAGCAGATCATCCACGATGTGCTGGGTCATTTCGAGCGCCACCAGCAGTTCCATCGGGCTCTGCATTGAGGCGAAAGAAGCGCTCCAGCAGGAGGCGTGCTCAGGCATAATGAGCAGCTGATCTACAGCCGATAGAGAGTTTTGCCGCGTTATGCCCTCGCTTCCGATACCTCTGATTGATCTCGCCGCACCGCGCGCCGGTGTTACTGGCCGTCTCGCTGAAGCTGCCGCCGCGCCCGGTTTCTTCCAGGTGGTCAACAGTGGCCTTGACGTCACCCTGGCGGATGGCACGCTGGCCTCGGCCCGAGCGTTTTTTGCCTGTGATGCGGAGGCCAAGCGCGCGGTCAGCCGCACACTGAAAAACCCGTTCGGCTACTATGATCGGGAGCTCACCAAGAACCTGCGTGACCGCAAGGAGATCTTCGACTTCGCACCCGGTGAGGACACGCCGTGGCCTGCAGCCATGCCGGCTTTGCGCCCGGCACTGGAATCCTTTGCCACAGAGTGTCACGCACTTGCGCTGCGGCTCACCGCGTTGCTCTGCGAAGGCCTGGGCCAGGCACCCGACAGCCTTCTGGCGCAGCTGTCGCCCCACCACAGCAGCTTCCTGCGGCTTAACCACTACCCGTTGCACGATGTGTTGGCGGGGGAGGCACCTGCGCCCGGGCCGCTTGGCATCAGCCCGCACACCGATGCCGGCGTACTGACTGTGTTACTACAGGACGTGGTCGCGGGGCTGCAGGTGCAGCAGCAGGGCCGTTGGGTCGATGTTCCGCCGACGCCAGGTGCGCTGACCATCAACATCGGCGACATGCTGCAGGTAGCTGCCAATGATCGCTTCACGGCGCCTTTGCATCGTGTGCGAGCCAGCGATGGGCAGGCGCGATTGAGTATCGCGTACTTCCTGAATCCCGGTTACCAGGCTGTGATCGAGCCACTCCCCGGACTTCTGTCTGCCGAGCCAGCGCACTATCGCGCCCTGTCGTGGAAGGAGTTTCGCGGGTTGCGGGCGCTTGGGGATTACGGCGACTACGGCGAGGAAGTGCAGATCAGCCATTATCGGGCCCCATCGGGCACATGACATTGCGCGAATCGCGGATGCCGTTGCGGCTGTATTCACGCCTGTGCCGCGGTGTGCTAGAGTCTCGTGCATGCGCTGTAAATCCAACATTGCCATTGCTGTAAAACTCTCTGCAGTGCGGAGAGGGCTGGCGGCCGCGCCCTTCCTCCCCCTCGGCGATCGGGACCTACTGCCAGCCTGATCGCCGCTTCGCCTTCCCAGGCAGCCCCACAATCAAATTCTTCACTGCCCTGTGCAGCACTCGTTTGCTGTCGGGGCACGCTAATCCATGCAGGATGAACAAGATGTTGAACGCTTCTCCAATTACGTTGAAAGATAGTGACTACCGCCGCCTGTTGGCTGCCATAGAGCATCATGACGGCACTATGGCCGATGCCCTGGATGAAGAGCTGGCGCGGGCAGAAACCGTAGCTGATGACGAGTTTCCGCCCGGCATCGTCAGTATGCATTCTCGCGTGACCTTCGAAGACATTGACACCGGTAGCGACACCACAGTGACCCTGGTATACCCTCAGGAAGCGAACGTAGCGGAAATGAGAATATCGGTACTGACACCGGTTGGCAGTGCATTGATCGGATTGGCGACCGGTGGAGAAATCGAGTGGCCACTCCCTTCTGGCGGTGCCCGCCGTCTTCGCGTAAAAGCTGTTGATGCACCCGCTGCAGATTGATGTTCCGGTGATGGTTGGTCGGTCAGGCCCTTGGTGGACGAAAGCGTTGGAGGAATGTTGATGGACAGGTTCACCCGTCGATACGTCATGCTCTTGTGTGCCCTGCTGGCCGTGGCGTTGATCGCCTGGCTGGCCAACCGTGACGGGCGGGTGGCTGAGCTCAACGGCCTGCTGGCCGCTGACGACGAGCTGGCAGCCTATCCTTTTCAGTTCAGCGTCAGGGAGATCAACAACGGTGTCGCTTTCGTGACCAGCCCGCGCTCGGCACAGGTGCCGGTGATGCAGTTTCTGCACACGGCGTTCCCCGCGCTACAGGGCAAGGATGTGCAGCACCCCGAGATGATGGCGTCGCAGGATCGGCTGGTGGCGGTGCAGTCGCGTGCGGCAGAGCTGGTGCAGGCGCATCCAGAAGTCAACGCGGTACGCTGGGTGCTGGACGAGCGCTGGTTTGCCGAGCGCGGGGTTACGCTGCCACCCTAGCGCGCCAAAGCCCGCTCAATCGTAGCTGGGCATCCAGCCGCCGGATTCTTTCCAGCGGTTGACGATGTCGCAGAACAGGTCGGCGGTGCGTTCTGCGTCGTAGGCTGCCGAGTGTGCCTCGGCATTGTCGAAAGCGATCCCCGCTTCCTTGCAGGCCTTGGCCAGCACCGTTTGGCCGTAGGCGAGCCCGGCCAATGTGGCGGTGTCGAAAAACGAGAACGGGTGGAAGGGGTTGCGCTTGATGCTGCAGCGCTCGACTACCGCGTTGACGAAACCGGCATCGAAGTGCGCGTTGTGGCCAACCAGTATTGCCCGGTTGCAGCCCTGGTCGCGAATCTCCTTGCGCACAATGCGGAACAGTTCGCTGAATGCGTCTTCCTCGCTCATGGCCTCGCGGAATGGGTGCCAGGGGTCTATGCCGGTGAAATCCAGCGCCGCCTGCTCGATATTCGCGCCTTCAAACGGCTTGACGTTGAAACTCCAGGTGCGGTGTACCCCCAGGTTGCCGTCTTCATCCATGCGCACAATGGTCGCGGCGATCTCCAGCACTGCGTCGGTCGCGGCGACGAAGCCCCCGGTCTCCACATCAATCACGACCGGCAGGAAGCCGCGGAAACGGTCGCAGATGCGCTGTTCGCTGCCTTCCGTCAACTGCCCGCAGCCTCGCTGCCTATCTGCCAGGCTACCGATTCGCCGGCGCGCAGCGGGGTCAGGTGGGTGTCGGCGAGCGGCAGTTGCGTCGGCACTGCCCAACTCGTTTTACGCAGGGTAATGCGGTCGCGGTTGCGCGGCAGGCGGTAGAAGTCGGCGCCGAAATGGCTGGCAAACGCTTCCAGTCGGTCCAGCGCGCCGGCGGCTTCGAAGGCTTCGGCATACAGTTCCAGCGCTGCGTGTGCGGTGTAGCAACCGGCACAGCCGCAGGCAGTTTCCTTGCGCCCGGTAGCGTGAGGTGCGGAATCGGTACCGAGGAAGAAGCGCGGGCTGCCGGAGGTTGCCGCGCGCAGCAGGGCTGCCTGGTGCGTATTGCGCTTCAGCACCGGCAGGCAGTAGTAGTGCGGGCGAATGCCGCCCACCAGCATGTCGTTGCGGTTGAGCAGCAGGTGATGGGCGGTGATGGTCGCGGCCACGTTGCCTGGCGCCGTGCTGACGAAGTCGACGGCGTCGGCGGTGGTAATGTGCTCCAGCACCACCCGCAGCCCGGGAAAGCGCTCCACGATCGGTGCCAGGTGACGGTCAATGAAGACCTTTTCCCGGTCGAAGATATCCACCGCGTGGTCGGTGACTTCACCGTGAATAAGCAGCGGCAGATCGACGTCCTGCATGGCCTCCAGCGTAGGGTAGAGCCCCTCGAGTTCCGCCACGCCGGCGTCCGAGTTTGTGGTTGCCCCGGCGGGATACAGCTTCACTGCATGTACAAAGTCGCTGTCGGCGGCGCGGCGAATTTCATCGGCGCTCGTGGCGTCCGTCAGGTACAGGGTCATCAGCGGCTCGAAGCGCCGCTCCAGCCCGTCCATGGCCGCCAGGATGCGCTCGCGGTAGGCCGCCGCGGCCGCCACGGTGGTCACTGGCGGTGTCAGGTTTGGCATGACAATCGCACGGCCAAAATAACGTGCCATATCGGCACAGGTCTGCGTTAGCGCGGCATCGTCACGCAGGTGAACGTGCCAGTCATCGGGGCGAAGGAGGGAGAGTTCAGTCACAGCAAACCACGGCAGGAAATGTCAGCAAGGATGGTAACGTAAAGGGCCGCCCACGGGAATACGGGCTGGGAATCCCGCCGGTGGGCGCGTAAAATAGGGGGCTTTGCCGCCTTCCCTATGGAGCAAGTTATGTCAGATGTGAAAAAAGTGGTCCTGGCCTATTCAGGCGGTCTCGATACCTCGGTCATCGTGCGCTGGCTACAGGATCATTACGGATGTGAGGTGGTCACTTTCACGGCCGACATCGGCCAGGGTGAAGAGGTTGCGCCAGCGCGCGCCAAAGCGGAGGCGCTGGGCGTGAAGGAAATCTACATCGATGACCTGCGCGAGGAGTTTGTACGCGACTTCGTGTTCCCCATGTTCCGTGCCAATACGGTTTACGAAGGTGAGTACCTGCTCGGTACTTCCATTGCCCGCCCGCTGATCGCCAAACGGCTGATCGAGATTGCCAATGAAACCGGCGCGGATGCAATTTCCCATGGCGCTACCGGCAAGGGTAACGACCAGGTGCGTTTCGAACTCGGCGCCTATGCGTTGAAACCGGGCATCAAGGTCATCGCCCCCTGGCGGGAATGGGACCTCACGTCGCGTGAGACGCTCATGGCCTATTGCGAAGAGCGCAATATTCCGGTCGATTACAGCAAGAGCAAGAAGAAGTCGCCCTACTCGATGGATGCCAATCTCCTGCACATCTCCTACGAGGGGGGCATTCTGGAAGACCCTTGGTCCGAAGCGGAAGAAGACATGTGGCGCTGGAGCGTGAGCCCGGAAGCCGCGCCGGATACCCCTACCTACATCGAGCTGGATTTCGAAGGCGGCGACATCGTCGCGATTGATGGTGAGCGCCTGAGCCCCGCAACGGTGCTGGAGCGCCTGAATGCCGTCGGCGGCGCGAACGGAATTGGGCGTCTGGATCTGGTGGAAAACCGCTACGTGGGCATGAAGTCCCGCGGCTGCTACGAAACGCCCGGCGGCACCATCATCCTCAAGGCACACCGTGCGATCGAATCCCTCACGCTGGACCGCGAGGTGGCGCACCTGAAAGACGACCTGATGCCGCGCTACGCCGAGATGATCTATAACGGTTACTGGTGGTCACCTGAGCGGCGCATGCTGCAGGCGGCAATCGACCAGACCCAGGCCGTGGTGAATGGCAAGGTGCGTCTGAAGCTCTACAAAGGCAATGTGATTCTCGCCGGGCGCCAGTCCGCCGACAGCCTGTTCGACGCCAGTATCGCGACCTTCGAAGACGATGCAGGCGCCTACGACCAGAAGGATGCGGAAGGCTTTATCAAGCTGAATGCTCTGCGTATGCGCATTGCCGCGAACAAGGGGCGCAACCCTGCATGAGCAAGCAGCCGGGGCCGCTTCGGCGCCACCCCGGCAACCTGCCCGCCTTGAAAACCTTGCCTTGTAGGGGCGCCGCACTCGTCGGCTTATCCACCGCTGGTTGGTGCTCGCGCTGGTGACACTGGCCCTGAACGCTGCGCCGGGTTATAAAGCTAAGGTGCGCGCGCCTCTGCGGGCGCTTTAGTCTGGCGGATGTCGGTATGCGTTGGTTGCTACTTTTGTTTATCGGTCTATTCCCTCTGGCAACGGTGCTGGCGGATGCCGGTGGCCAGTCGCTGGATCCTTTCCTCCACGCAACGGTACAGGACGATGGCGTCATGGCCGCCTCCGTGGTGCTGGATGGTGAGACCCTGTTCCGCGTGCGTGGCATCTCCGCAGCGCCGGCGGCGAAGCGGGCGGAGAGAATTCGCCAGGCTATTGTCCGTCTGGCTAAACAACCCGCGCTCGATGCACACGCGGGTGAGGTGATTGCGGCTGCAGATCGCTCAGAGATACGCATTGCCGGCCAGAGCATTGCTACCCTGTTTCCGGCCGATGCGGCCCTTGAGCAGATACCCCTGGAGGTACTGGTAGAAGCCAGTATGGAGCGTATCGCCAACGCGGTGGACCGCTATCGCGAGGAGCGTAGTCACAGGCGACTGCTTACCAGCACGGGGCTGTTATTGGGCATCAGCGGTTTAGCCGGGTTGCTCCTCTACGCCGTCAGCGTGCTTTTCGGGTGGTTCAATCGGCTTATTGAAAAGGCCGGCGAGCGGCATATCCGGGAAATCGAGCGCGCCTCCCATCGTATTATTGATGCGGCGCAACTCTGGAGCTGGTTGGGGGCCGTGGTGCGAGGTACGCGCACCATTGCGTTGGTGGCGATTGTGCTCGCCTGGCTCAACGCGGCGCTGGGGCTCTACCCCTGGACCCGGCCTTTCGCCAGCAATGTGTTCCACCTAATTCTCAGCCCGTTGCAGAGGATGGGTACGGGGGCACTGGAGTCCCTGCCTGACCTCATATTTCTGGCGTTGCTCATTCTGGTGGTGCGCGCCCTGTTGCGTGCCACCAAGGTGTTCTTCCAGCGCGTCGACCGCGGTCGCATTCGTCTCAACAACTTTGACCGCGACTGGGCCATGCCCACCTACCGCATCGTGCGCATTCTGATCATCGCCTTCGCCCTGGTGGTGGCGTATCCCTATATCCCGGGTTCGGATTCGGAGGCCTTCAAGGGCGTGAGCATTTTCCTCGGCGTGGTGTTTTCCATCGGTTCGTCTTCTTTCATTGCCAACATGATCGCCGGCTACAGCCTCACCTACCGCGGCGCGTTTCGCGAAGGTGACCGCGTGCGTATTGGTGATCACATGGGCGAGGTAGTCAACGTGCGTGCCCTGAGTACACAGTTGCGCTCGCCCAAGAATGAGGACGTCAACATTCCCAATTCGGAAGTGCTCGGTTCCACCGTGGTCAACTACAGCAGCTTTGCCCGCGAGCAGGGGGTCATCCTGCACACCGACGTGGGGATTGGCTACGACACACCCTGGCGTCAGGTGGAGGCACTGTTGCTGATGGCGGCGGAGCGCACGGGGGGGCTGGAGGCTGAGCCCCGGCCATTTGTGCTGCAAACCCTGATGGGTGATTTCACGGTAATCTATCAGCTCAACGCGCACTGTCGCGATGTTACGCGCATGCTGCAAACCTACAGCGAGTTGCACGGACACATTCAGGACGTGTTCAACGAGCATGGCGTGCAGATCATGTCGCCACATTACGAGCACGACCCGGAGGTGCCGAAGGTGGTGCCACCGGAGGGCTGGTATCCGGCGCCGGCGAAGGCGCCGCAGTGATTATCCCAGGGTGTAACGCACCGGCATGGATTTGAGGCCGCCAACGAAGATTGCCTTGATCCACTCCGGGTCGCCGTTGAACTGCATATCCTTCAAGCGCGGCAGCAGTTCGCGGAAAAAGCACCCCACCTCCAGTGCTGCGAGGTGCTGCCCCAGGCACATGTGCGAGCCATAACCAAAGGCCAGTTGCTGCTTCGGGTCGCGCAACAGGTTGAGCCGGTTCGGGTGGTCGAAGGCTTCCGGGTCGCGGTTGGCGGCCGGATACCAGAGCGCAATGTTGTCACCTGCCTGAATCTGCTTGCCGTGTAATTCCAGCGACTCGGTTGCCGTGCGCACCATGTGTCGCACGGGAGATACCCAGCGAATCACTTCCTTTGCAGCGCCCACATCGAGGTCCGGGCGTTCACGCCACAGGGCCAACTGGTCGGGATGTTCCAGCAGCGCCTTCATGCCGCCACCAATGGCTGCGGATGTGGTGTCGTGACCCGCGCTGGCGGTAATGATGAAGTAGCTGGCCTGGTCGAGCACATTCATTGGCTCGCCATCCACCTCGGCATTGGCCAGTACCGTGGCCAGGTCGTCCTGCGGGTTCTTCTTGCGGTCTTCAATCACTTCACTGAAATAGGCGCCAAAATCGTTCAGCACCTCGAGCCCGGCGGTTTCGCTGTCGGCGCGTTGCAGCGCCGGGTCCTGGCTGCCGAACATCTCCTGGGTCAGCTTGAGCATGGTGCCTTCGGCTTCCCGCGGCAGGCCGAGGATGGAGAGAATAATGCGCAGCGGGAAGAGCAGGGCGATGTCACGCACGAAGTCGCACTCACTGCCCATTTCCTGCATTTTGTCCACAAACTCTTTCGCCAGCGCTTCCACCTCGGCGCGCAATGACTCGATACTGCGGGGCAGAAACCATTCCCGGGTCACCTTGCGCAGTTTCAGGTGCTTGGGCCGGTCCATGTGAATCAGCGTCTCCAGCCCGTTGCGGGTGCCGAAGCGTTCCAGCAGTGCTTCCTCGAATGCCGTGGGAATGAGCACGGTGCGCGGCGCGCTGAGGAAGCGGTCGTTCTCGCTGCCAATGCGCTTGATATCGTCATAGCGCGATAGCGACCAGAAGGGACGGTAGTCCGGGTGCTCGACGAGGGCTACCGGGTCGTTGGCACGCAGGTAGTCGAAGAGCGCGTACATGCTGCGCTCGTCACCCATAATGTGGGCGTTGAGCACGTCGGCGGGTTTGAAGGGGGGCATTTGCTGCTGGCTGGCACCGGTCACGGCAGGCTCCTGTTGTTAGCGCAATTGGTTTTTGTAGACATTGCCGCCTTTCATCACAAAGCCCACGTCCAGCAGGCTCGCGATGTCATCCAGCGGTGAGGTTTCGAGCGCGATGATGTCGGCGTGCTTGCCTGGCTCCAGTGTGCCCAGCGTGCCGGACATGTCGATGAGGTCGGCGGCGCTGACTGTAGCGCTGACCAGGATTTCCATCGGCGTCATGCCAGCCTCCTGCATGAGCACGGCTTCCTGAGCGTTGTCGCCGTGGCGTGATACGCCCGTATCTGTGCCGAAGGCAACTTTCACACCGGCCTTGTGGGCCTTCGCAAAGTTGGACTGCATGTCGTTACCGACGCGAATGGCTTTCTCGCGGATGGCCGGGCTCATGAAGTCGGACTCGGTGGCCATGATCTTTACAGTGTGGCCGGCCAGCAACGTGGGTACCAGATAGGCGCCGGTGGACTTGAACAGCTTGATGGACTTCGGGCCTACATAGGTGCCGTGCTCAATGCTCGCCACACCGGCCTCCAGCGCGGCGATGATGCCATCCTCCTGGTGGGCGTGGCTGATCACCTTGCGCCCCATGCGCTGGGCCGCCTGCACCACCTCGCGCAGCTCGTCCATTTCCATCTGCTGACCGGTTCCGGTAGCGCGGTCCGTGAGCACGCCGCCGGTAGATGTGATCTTGATCAGGTCGGCACCGTACTTGATGGCGTTGCGGGTGGCGCGGCGACAGTCGTAGGGGCCGTCACAGACCGTGGGCCGTGTGTAGAATTCCATGAGCTCCGGCTTCATGCCGCTGACATCGTTGTGCCCTCCGGTGACACCCACACCGCCGGCGGCAATGATGCGCGGCCCGTCAATCCAGCCCTGCTTGATGGCATCGCGCAGGGCGTACATTTCCTGGGGGCTGGAGCCGGCGTCCCGCAGTGTGGTGAAGCCCGCCTGCAGCGTGCGTTGGGCGTACATCAGCGAGCGCATCTGCATGAGCTGGCTCGATTCCTTGAGTGTCTGGCGGTCCTCGTCGGGCCCCAGCTCCCCTTGCAGGTGAACGTGCATGTCCATCAGCCCGGGCATGACGAAAGCCTGCTTCAGGTCGACCACACTGGCGGCGGCATCAATGCTGCCCGGTTCGCGGTAGCCGGCGAGCACTTCGCTTACCTTGCCATCGCGAATCACCACAGTCTGCTCCTGCAGGGGTTTTTCTCCCGGCACGGCGAGCAGGGTGCCCGCATGTATGACGGTGGTGGCGGCGTGGGCCGCAGCAGCGCCACCGAGCACCGCAGACAGTGTGAGCATTCGAGTAAGATTCTGCAGCAGGCAGCGCATGCGGTTTCTCCTGTGGGGGCATTGATTTTTCAACGTGGCGCAGTATGCCAAAACCCGACGGCTTCGAAAGGGTCATTTTTGGCCACAATACGCTTTGTCGGCCAAATGCGCCGTTCACACTGGCCCGCATGACAGCAACGGGCGCGCTTGCCACAATGCCAAGGGAAAAGCAGCCAGTGATTGAGGTGGCAGGCAATGGCAGCAGCACACCGGCGGATGGCCTCGCCGTACAGTCAAAAGGTCAGCGTGGTGCGGCGGAACGGTGTGTGGGGCCCATGCTGACTCGCCTGTTCATTTCGCACGGCGGTGGTCCGCTGCCTTTGCTGGGTGACCCCGGTCATGCTGAACTGGTGGCGGCGCTGCAGCGCATAGCCACGGAATTGCCGCGTCCCCGCGCCATTATTGTGGCCAGCGCACATTGGGAGGCAGCCCAGCCCACGGTCACCACTGGCGCTGCGCCCGAACTGTTCTACGACTATTACGGTTTTCCCCCGGAGTCCTACGCCATTGCCTATCCGGCACCGGGACACCCGGAGTTGGCAGCGGACGTGTTGGCGGCGCTGGAGGGGGCCGGGCTTGAGGCCGCGGGCGACGCCAGCCGTGGTTTCGACCACGGCCTGTTCGTACCGCTGAAAATTCTCTACCCGGAGGCGGACATCCCCTGCATCCAGCTCTCCCTGCTGGCATCAATGGACCCCGGGGCACATTTGCGCATGGGGCGTGCACTGGCGGCATTGGATGGCGAGGGCATGTTGCTGATTGGTTCCGGTTCTTCGTTTCACAACGTGCAGGCATTTTTTGGTCAGCGTGAGCCTGCGTTGTACACCCGTAACCGCGCGTTTGAGGACTGGCTGGTCGACACGCTCGCCGAAGCCCCGCTGGACGACGCGGAACGCGAGGCCCGACTGCTGCACTGGGCGCAGGCGCCCCATGCGCGTTTCTGCCACCCTCGGGAAGAGCACCTGTTGCCGTTGCTGGTGTGCGCAGGCGTTGCGCCGGGCCCGGCCACACGGGTGTGGCGGTTCGGCAGCATGGGTATGCAGGGCAGCTGTTTTGCGTGGTAGGGTGGCGGAGTAACACGGGCAACGCGGGGAAGTGGAAATGGTAGCGCCGGAAGACATTCTCACGGTCTGGTTCGACGACTTGGAGCCGGCCCAGTGGTGGGCCGTGGACGCAGCTCTGGATGCCCGGCTACGCGAGCGATTCCTCCCCACACTGGAACAGGCTGCGCGGTGCGAGCTGGCACCCTGGCGCAGCAATGAGCGCGGACGCCTGGCGGAGGTGATTGTGCTGGACCAGTTTTCCCGCAATATCTTTCGTGACACGCCGGGGGCCTTCGCGCAGGATCCCCTGGCCCTTGGCCTGGCACAGGAAGCGGTGGCTGGCGGTGCGCTGCAAGCGCTGGAGCCTTCCCAGCGCAGCTTCCTGCTGATGCCCTACATGCACAGCGAGTCGCGCGTGGTCCACCAGGCCGCAGAATCCTTGTTCAAGGAGTGGGCACCGGCCAACAATCACCGCTTTGAGCTGCGACACAAGGAAATCATCGACCGCTTTGGCCGCTATCCCCACCGCAACGCGATTCTCGGTCGCGAATCGACGGCTGAGGAACGCGAGTTTCTCACGCAGCCCGGTTCCAGCTTCTAGCGCGCCCTGCAGCTAACCCGCGACAGGGCGCAGGCAGCTGCGGCAACGCGGCGGGTGACGGATCAATGAAAGTCCCGCGATTGCACGGGCAGTGATGCCAGCGCACTGCTGTGGTCTTCCAGCGCACCGGCAATGATGTGGGTAACGCCGTCCTTGTGCTCCAGTGTGCCCTTCACCACCAGCAACCGGCCGTTCATCAGTGCCGCTCGAAAGTGCTCCTGGGTGCGCGGCCATACCACCACATTGCTGTTGCCGGTTTCATCTTCCAGGGTCAGGAACAGCACCCCAGAGGCGGTGCCCGGGCGTTGGCGGCAGGTGACTACACCGGCTATGCGCACAAAGCCCCGATGGCTGATGTGGCCGAGGTCCACGTAGCGGCTGCAGCGGTTAAAGGGCGGCAGGTGTCGCAGCAGTGCCAGTGGGTGGGCGCGCAGGGTCAGGCCGGTGGCGCGGTAATCCGCCAGCACCTCTTCCGCCACCCCCGGCGCCGGCAGCTGCACACCGTCATTGAAATGGCTGCCCGGTTGCCGCTGCTCATCCTGTAACAGCGGGCGCGGCTGTTCCAGCGCCATGATCTGCCACTGCGACTGGTGGCGGTTGCCACTGAGCGAGGCCAGCGCGTCGGCATCCGCCAGTGCCTCCATGTCACGGCGCTCCAGCCCGGCGCGCTGCCGCAGCTGGCTGACCTGCTGAAAAGGCGCCTGCCGGCGCGCTTCCATCACGCGCTGCGCCCCCTCACGGCTCAGGCCTTTCACCAGCCGCAGGCCCAGGCGCACCGGTGGCTGGCTGCTGCCGTCGCTGTCCAGCAGGCGGTGATCCCAGTTGCTGTGATTCACATCGGCCGGCATCACCGTCACTCCGTGGCGGCGCGCGTCCTGCACCAGCTGGGAAGGGGAATAGAAGCCCATTGGCTGGCTGTTCAGCAGGCCCACATAGAATGCCGCGGGGTGGTGGCATTTGAGCCAGGCTGATACCCAGGCCAGCAGGGCGAAGCTGGCGGAATGGGATTCCGGAAAGCCGTAGCCGCCAAAGCCCTTGATCTGCTCAAACAGACGGTGCGCGAAATCCTTCTCGTAGCCGCGCTCAATCATGCCCTGCACCAGTTTGCCTTCAAAGGTGAGCAACTGGCTGTTCTTGCCCCAGTTGGTGATAGCACGGCGCAGCTGGTCGGCTTCGCCGCCGGAGAAGCCGGCCGCCACCATCGCCAGCCGAATCACCTGTTCCTGGAAGATGGGTACCCCCAGTGTGCGGTCCAGCACAGAGCGAATGGCCTCGCTGGGGTAAGTGACTGCTTCCAAACCCTGCCGCCTGCGCAGGTAAGGGTGAACCATGTCGCCCTGAATTGGCCCGGGGCGCACGATGGCGATCTGGATGACCAGGTCGTAGAAGCTCGCCGGTTTGAGCCGCGGCAGCATGGTCATCTGGGCGCGGGATTCAATCTGGAACACGCCGATGGAGTCCGCCTGCTGCAACATACGCCAGGTGGCCGCGTCATCGCGGGGTACATCGGCGAGCCCGCGCAGCTGGGGGTGATCGCGCGCGACCAGCGCCAGGCTTTTGCGAATCGCCGAAAGCATGCCCAGGGCGAGAATGTCCACTTTCAATAGCCCGAGCGATTCGATGTCTTCCTTGTCCCACTGGATGACCGTGCGCTCCGCCATGCTGGCGTTCTCCACCGGTACCAGCTGGGAGATGGGCCCCCGGCTGATCACAAAGCCCCCGACGTGTTGTGAAAGGTGGCGCGGAAAGCCGAGGATCTGCTGCACCAGCGACTGGAACAGCGCCGCCACCTCGCCGTGCCCGGTGACGCCCTGCTCCTGGAAACGCTTGTGCAAGTCGGCACCGCGGTCCCACCAGGCGAGGGACTTCGCCAGGTCTTCCACGAACACCGCGTCCAGGCCCAGTGCCTTGCCGACATCGCGCACGGCACTGCGCGCGCGGTAGGTGATGACGGTAGCGGCGAGTGCCGCGCGGCGGCGGCCGTACTTGCTGTAGATGTACTGGATCACCTCCTCGCGGCGCTCGTGCTCGAAGTCCACATCAATATCCGGCGGTTCATCCCGTTCGCGGGAAATGAAGCGCTCAAAGAGCAGGGATACCGCCTCCGGTGACACCTCGGTAATGAACAGGCAGTAACACACCACCGAGTTGGCCGCCGAACCGCGCCCCTGGCACAGAATGTTTCGCTCGCGGGCAAAACGCACAATGTCGTACACCGTGAGGAAGTAGTATTCATAGGAGAGTTCATCAATGAGCTGCAGTTCATGTTCAATGCGGCGCTGTATGTCGGCGGGCACACCGGCGGGCCAGCGCACTGCACAACCTTCGTCCACCAGCTGGCGCAGATAGCTGCCTGCGCTCTGCCCGCGCGGCACCACTTCCTCCGGGTATTCATAGCGCAGCTCGTCCAGGCTGAACTGACAGCGGGCGGCGATATCCAGCGTGGCGGCCAGCAGGGCAGGCGGGTACAGTTGCGCCAGCTGCGGCGGGCGCCGCAGGTGCTGCTGGCTGTTGGCCAGCCGCCGGCGCCCCAGTTGTGCCACGCTGGTGTTGTGGTGCAGCGCCGTGAATACATCGTGTAGCGGCTTGCGTGACGCCACGTGCATTTGCACCGCGCCACAGGCCACCATGGGCAGGTTCAGTGTTTGTGCCAGAGTATGCAGGCGGCCATAGCGGGCGACTTCATCGTTGCCCAGCAAGTGGGTTAACCCGAGCCAGATGCGACCCCGGCACAGCCGCGCCAGCTGCTGCCCGTAACCGAGCTCGGCGGTAGCGGGGTTGATGCTTGCGTCGCCGGAAGGCTCAGCACCTGCAGGCTTCCAGATGATCAGGCAGCGCTTGAGATGGAAAATAACATCCCGCAGTGCCACCCGGTACTCACCCTTCGGGCTGCGCCGTCGCGCCAGGCTGATCAGACCGGACAGCTCGCTATAAGCCGCACGGGAAGGCGCCAGCGCTACCAACTGCACCCCCTCTACCAGGTTCAGTTCGCTACCGATAATGAGCTGAATGCCGGCCTGCCTGGCGGCGACGTGAGCCTTCACTACACCGGCGAGCGAGCATTCATCAGTGATGGCTATCGCCTGGTACCCCAGCTCTGCCGCGCGCTCAACCAGTTCCTGCGGGTGCGATGCGCCGCGCAGGAAGCTGTAGCAGGTGAGGGTATGGAGCTCGGCGTAGGGCATGGGTTACGGGCCATCCAGTATATTCAGCGCGATATGCTGTGTTGAAGGTGAGCACGACCTTTCGTTGACCAGCGCGCTGAGGAATTGACTGATATGAGCGTCTGACAAACTGGCAGGGTGCTGCTTGCCGTGGAACAGGATGTAGAGCCTGATCCAGTGGATGTAGGTCTTCTCGGTCTTCCATGCATAACCCGCATCCCGCATGTGACGGCGGACTTGGTCCAGTAGCTTGGGCGGGTTGGCAGAGATGGCTGGTCTGATGTCATCCATGGGCATTGCGGCCTAAAAACTGTATGTATATACAGTATTTGGATGGGGGCGGATTGCAAGGGGCTTTTCACCGGAAGGACGTGAGGTGGGTGAGGAGGGGTATGTAAGGCTTTGAATATACTGCAATATTTTCTGATCTGCATGGACAGATTTGATGGCTTGCTAACTTCCACGTAGTCCGGCTAACAGGCGAGCCCAGTGGGCCAAGTGTGCCAACTTGTTGATTCCGTGAGGAACCTCACTGCCGGCGCCGCATGGCGTGCTGGAGTTAGCAAGCGTGGTGTTATACGGTCTGGTCTTTCTAATAAGCTGTTATGTTTACTTGGAAAACTCACAGAGCTACCATAGCTTGTGAGTCTTAGTTGACGTGGTAGGGCATATGTCAAATGCTGCGAATATTCTTATAGATCAGGCACTTGAACTTCCCGCGCTGGAGCGGGCAGCGGTTGCGGAGCAGATCCTTTTGAGCCTGGATAAGCCTGATGCTGAGCTTGATGCTATTTGGGCGTCAGAAGCCGAATCTAGGTTGTCTGCCTATAAAAGCGGCCGAGAGCCCGCCATCGCCCTCTCTGACGCCTTTAAGACATCCTGAAGTGGAGATAAAACTTCTCAAGCTCGCCCAGGTCGAGTTTGAAGAAGCGATGACCCACTACGAGTCAGAACAAATCGGTCTCGGAGACAGGTTTCGTAGTGAGGTGCTCCGTTCTATTTCTCGTATACAGCAGTTTCCGGTCGCTTACCAACTGTTCAGTCCAGGGACACGGCGCTGTCTAATTGCCAAGTTCCCGTAGGGTATTATTTATCATTATAGTCTGGAGCAAGATGAAATTGTCATCGTGGCAATTGCTCATCTTCACCGTCGCCCTGACTATTGGGTGTCCACTTTATCGAAGGAACTCTCCCGCTAAAGCGTCGGCTGATTGAAGCGTTAGGGGCTCCTACCGTCACAAGACCCACGCCTTGCCAAAGACGCCCTAGTGGTATATTTTCTATACCATTATGAAATTCCAATTCGACCAAAGGAAAAGTGCCTCCAATCTCAAAAAGCATGGGATTGATTTTGAGCAGGCTCAGTCTCTTTGGGATGACCCGGACTTGGTGGAACTGGCAGCGAGGTCTGACGATGAGGCGAGGTCAATCGTGATTGCTCGCTTCAACCGCCAGTACTGGTCAGCCGTATTTACATATCGAGATGACGAGATTCGACTGATTTCGGTTAGACGATCTCGGAAAGCAGAGGTAGAGCTTTATGAAAGCTAGAGATTTCGACAAAAAATTTGACCAGGGAAAGGAAGACATAATTGATGATCTGGATCTTTCCAGTCTCAGGCGGTCGAATCAAACACCGCGACGAGTTAACGTGGATTTTCCCGAATGGATGATTACCTCTCTAGACAAAGAGGCGGCAAGACTGGGGGTTACTCGACAATCCATTATCAAAGTCTGGCTGGCAGAACGCCTTGAACACGCCCCTAACAAGTAAAGGCTGCGGACGGTTTCACCGCCACAGCTTTAGGCGTTTTGTGTTTCGGCATACAAAGGAGTTTAAATGCACGCAGTAATATTTAGAGCAAAGCCCGGAACCCGAGATGATGGGTACGGAAAAACTGTTGCCAGAATGAGGGGGCTGGCATTCGATAAGTACGGTTGCTTAGATTTTGTCGCTGTCACAGAGGGCGATCAGGAAATTGCTATATCTTACTGGGAAAATGAAGAGGCAATTCGAGAATGGAAAAGTGATTCTGAACATTCTTTAGCTCAAGAAACTGGTCGTTCCAAGTGGTATGAATCCTATATTGTTCAGGTTGTTGAAATAAAGCGCGAGTATAAATACAACACATAACAAGCGCTTTAAACGGAACAAAAATAGTTGGTTAGGTTCCGCTTCGCTCCACATTATAACCAACAATTTTGTCCGCTTAAGCGGGCGTTATGCGTCACGCAATATCGATTAACCAAATAGACTGAGAGATATACATGACAACTTTTAGGCTGCTTCTTATTGTGATCCTGATATCTCTTTCCGGCTATACCGCTGTTGTAGTCGCTAGCCATGGGCTGAACTTACTTCCCGTCTTTTTTGGAGATATGGCCAAGATGGCATGGCCTGGTCAGTTCAATTTTGACTTCATGTGCTTCTTGCTACTGTCAGCGACTTGGGTGATGTGGCGCAATGAGTTTTCCCCACTAGGAATGGTCCTGGGTATCCTGGCATTTTTTGGCGGCGCACTATTTCTTAGCATCTATCTGCTTGTGCTGACATTTCAAGATTCACAAAGCATTCAGAGAATTCTTATCGGTGATAGGTCATGATGCATAACAAGGCAAAGCAGTGGGCGGCTGACGCCGCCGGACTCGCTAACGCTCGCCGCTGTTTGCAGCGTTATGCGCCCGCTCAGTAGTGATATCGAAGTTGTGCGATAAGAAGGGAATTGTCTTGGACCTTATATACGATTCGATGCTCATCGTTGATCCGCCTGGACCAGTAGCCGGAGAGTGCATGCTTCAATGGTTCAGGCTTTCCAATTCCTTCGAAGGGTTCCCGGGTAATATCTTTGATGAGTGCGTTGATCCGCTTAACAAGTTTCTTGTCGGTCCTCTGCCAATATAGGTAGTCCTCCCATGCTTTCTCAGCAAATATTAACCTCACTCGATAAGTTCCTTCTCAAATCCCTCGCCTGCTTCCAACTCTGCCATCGACTCAATGAGCCTTCGTGTGTTCTTGGGGCTTCTGAGAAGGTAGGCAGTTTCTTCAAGCGCTTGGTAGTCTTCCATAGACATCATTACAACGGCACCTTCCCCTTTGCGTGTTATCGCAATGGGCGCATGATCGTTGCAGACTTGCTCCATTTTTTTGGCAAGGTTGCTGCGGGCAGCGGTATAACTTATGCTTTCCATGATTTTAACCTGTACATGTACGTAAATATGTACGCATTCTAACAGCGCATAACAAGTAAGGCAACCGGGCGGCTGCGCCGCCGGTTCCTTTGGCGTGAATAATCAATAACAGTCCATTGAAATGAACAATTATCGAGTAACTAATGCTTGAATTTCTTAAAGATCTGATAAAGGAAGGCATTGGCGCGATCGTAAAATTCGTGATTGCTTTCGGTGTAGGCACTGGGGCTGGCGCAGTTATTTGCTGGTACTACGGCATTCCCTTAGGATTTTCTGTTATTGGGGGTATTCTCGTACTTGGGGTTGCGCTTGCATTAATGTCGGAATCAGGTTTTCTTTCTTAAAGGCTTCAAGTATCCGTTTATCAAAAACGCGTTTTTAAGCATCATATGCTATAAAAAAACCGGTACCAGAAACCATGGTGAAGGCGAAAAAAATAACAAGTAGGTCAAGCCATTCGCATGCGGCTCACTGGGACGTTCAGCACTCCGCGCCTGCACGGGCATGGCTTCGCCAGTTTTCTCGGAGCAAACGCTCCGTGCTGAACGCCGCCTACCTTGACGTCAGCTTGCGGCTAGTTACGATGGACATGAGTTGATAATTATGATTCTTAGAGGTGTTGTACTCGCTTGCATTTTACCTTTGGCCGGGTGTTCATCGGCGATATCTAGCTATATTGCTAGTCAACAAAGCTTTGGTTACGAACAGATTGCAAGTCGAGAAACATTGCGCGAACAAGGATTCTATGAATCTGAGTTTTGTTCCAAGAAAACGGAATTGTGTATCAGTTATTTGACGGCAAAGCCATTGTTCGACAAGCAAAAGTTGAGCTATCGCGTTGAGCTTCAAGTAAATGGCCAGAATGAAATCAATGAGCTGGAAATCCAGAGAGAGTCTACAAACATCTACTCTGGTTTAGTTGTTTTGATACATGGATTTCGGGCATCTAAAGAATACATGGTGAATTCCGCGTTATATTTCAGGTTTCTTGGTTTTGATGTTTTGCTGCCCGATCTTCTTGGTCACGGAGATTCTTCTCCAGGAATACGATTTGGTGTAGAGGATAGCAAAATTATAAACGAGCTAATCGAGAAACTGGATCATCCGAAAAAAAATGTTCTTATTGTTGGTAACTCATTAGGTGCAGTTGCTGCAACCTTATTGATTGACATGAGAAGAGATATAGGTGGGATAGTGCTTCAAGCCCCAATGGTTAGATTTGATCAGGCAGCAGTGAATTATATAGATGCTTACTCTCCCTTCTTGTCCACTTTGATCCCTAGAGCTTCAATACAAGAGGGTGCTGGTAAAGCGTTGAAAGACGCAGGTGTAAAATTGGAGCAAACAGATATAATTCCGTTGCTCGTTAGAAACAAAATACCAACACTTATTCTAGTTTCGAGTAATGATCCGGTCGCTCCGCCGGAAAGCTATAAGGACATATCTAACGAGTATATTTCAGTGGCTGAGGTTTCGGAAAGAAGCCATCCATCCATGGCTGTCATTACCCAACAAGATGATGAGATAGTTCAGGGTTGGCTGGTCGGTGGAGCTAACGAAGCGCTACAGTGGGACGGCTCACCTCGCTTGCCTTGATCGGTGGGTTACTTTTACTGCCCGCTCAAATTAGGAGGTTTCGTCTCCAGTTTCGGCCTCGGGGTGAAAGGCGAACGCAATATTTCTTGATGAGCCGCCACGACACACCTGAATCAACCATAGTAGAGTTCTTGGTGGCCGAAAACAGTCGTTAGCGTTGCCGGTTATGCTGCAGAACAAGGCATTACAGCGGGCATATGGCCCAGGCGATTCTTTTCTGCTGCAAAGTCCCGTGTGCCTCAAACGCCGCTGAACTTCGCGTTATGCGTCTAAATTACGCTAAGATATACCGGCGATAGGGAAAGTAGTGCTAAACGCTCAGTTCTGACTAGAAGGAACCACCATTTTGAATAAGTATGCACCAGCGCTCTGGATACTAGGCGGTGTTTTGCTCATGTTACCGAGCATCCTTGGTAACGATAGAACCGAGCTGATTCCCATAGGAATAGTGTTTATGGTTATCGGTATTGCATCAAAAAAGAAGAATGCAGAATCGAGTGACTCCAAGATCCAGTGATAAACATTTAGGCGCGCGGGATCTATATTAACGAAACATAACAAGGCCATGCACATTCGTGCAATGCAAAAAACGCATTGCGCTGGACGGCCTGCACTACGTTCCGGCCGCCTGTGTTGGCAGCGTTATGCTTCAACATCCAACAGCAGCGTGGGGCCAAACCATTGAATAGTTCCTGGCGAATTACTAGCACCTTTATCCTGTTTGTGGTCTGCCTGTATCCGTTGGGCGTGTGGCTACTGCTGAGGTTTCAGAGCGCAAGTCCATTGATGCTTACCGTTGGGTTGGCAGCTGTTGGAGCCTGTCTCGTTTGCGGTCGTCAACTCAGCTCCCTTGGTTGGGGTTGGGGCGATTGGAAGTATCAGTATCAAAGCTACCTGATTCCTCTTGCTTATGCGGCGATTGCCTACGTTGGCATTTGGGGCTTTTCGCTCGGTAGTTGGTATGACAGCGGCGCTGTCGAGCAGATACGAAGTGGCTACATGCTGGATTCCTGGTCAGATGAATCCATCATTGCATTGCGGTTTGTTCTTACCGCGACTGTGAGCTTCGTACTACTTTTGCCAGGTGTCCTCGGTGAAGAGGTGGGTTGGCGCGGGCTCTTGGTGCCTGCGCTATCCAAGAATCTCAGCTTCTCTCAAGTGGCAATTCTTAGCGGTATACTCTGGTCAATGTTTCATTGGCCACTCATGCTTTTGGGGTTCTATGGTAATTCCGGAACCCCACTGCTGTTCCAGCTCGTAATATTTACGGTCTGCCTTACATCAATGTCCGTTGTAATGGCGTACTTTCGCTACAAAACAAACAGTCTGTGGCCGGCAGTAACGTTTCACATGAGCCACAACGTATTTCTTCAGAAGTTCTTTACACCCTTGACGGAGGCGGATGAATCCACGGAGTGGTTTGCAGATGAATTCGGCGTGGCCGTACCAATAGTGGCAACCGTTTTTGGTCTTTATTATTGGCGCAAGGGTGTTCGGGAGTTCGGTCGTGTTGAAACATAAAAAATCGTTGCAGCGGACGTTTGAGCTTCATCCGCTAGAACGGACACCTCAATTCAACGAGGAGTCTGTTAATACAAAGGTGCACACAGCCAAGAAGGTCGTGGCGGTATCGCAATGAGTTCAAGGTTAAGGCGGTAGAGTTGGGGCCGAAAACCTCTGTATCTATTCACTATCTGAATTAGGGGAAAGTCATGATTGAGGGAAGCTGCCTCTGCGGAAAGATTAGGTACCAGGTCGAAATCTATCCAGACAAGATACTTAACTGTCATTGCAAGTTCTGTCGAAAAGCTCATGGTGCGGATTATGCGACCATGGCAGTAGCGGACGCCTCAACCTTGATGCTCTTCGATCAACATGCGTATCTGAAAGAGCATCAGAGTGGGGCCGGTGGCTACCGGGCATTTTGCTCTGAGTGCGGAACGAGGTTGATGAACTACTCCCCAGATAAAAAGAGTTTTTTCTGTGTTTCGTTGTCAACTATTGATACACCTCCGGATTTAAAGCCGTCTGCCCATATTAATGTAGAATCGAAGGCCGCTTGGTGCGAACCGAGTAGAGGTATTCCCCAGTTTAGCGCCTTTCCAGAGAGCCTATGAAATGTACAACAAGGCCATGCAGCGCGACGTAAAAAGCTCCGCTTCGCTCCAGTTTTTTTAGCGCCGACTGGCAGCCTTATGCGCCCGCTCAGTATTGATGCCGAAGTTGTGCGATATGAAGGGAATTGTCGTGGACCTTGTATACGATTCGCTGCACATCGTTAATTCGCCCTGACCAGTAGCCGGCAAGAGCATGCTTTAATGCTTCAGGCATTTCCATGCTCTTCGGTATCCCCTTTCACTAGATAATACCTGAGCAGAAGTTCACTGGGTCATTACAATGTCCGCTTTCGACCCGGCAACGCCTGCCACGGATTCTTGAAGACCAACAATAGAGGTATCCACAATGAGCGCAGCAACTCCTGAGGAGCAGATTCTAGGTATTGTCAACAACCATTGGCAGAGTTGCTGCGTCGGTGCCGCCGCGCAGCTTGAGCTCGCCGATATGCTGGCTGATGGTCCCCTGCACGCTGACATTCTTGCGGAGCGTACAAAGACGCACGCACCGAGCCTGTATCGGATGCTGCGGGCTCTGGAGAGCACCGGGATTTTCACGCAGACAGCGCCCGGAGTATTTGGCAACACGCCCGCGAGCGATTGCCTCCGACGAAATTTACCAGGCTCTAATTGGGCTTGGATTCGCTTTACACTCTGCTCGGGCGCTCCGGTATTCGAGGGGTGGCGAGGATTGATGCTGTCACTAAAGAATGGGCGTCCCGGCTTTGATCAAGTGACGGGCGAGAACGCGTGGCAGCACATGCAATCGAACCCAGAGACGTACTCTATCTTCAATGAAGCGATGCGCGACCTGAGCACCTCGATCAGTCCGGCCGTGGCTGTGGCTCTTGATTGGAGCCAATACCCTATGATCGCCGATATCGGAGGCGGAATCGGCTCCCAATTGGTGAGCATCCTCGAAGCGCACCCCTCCTGCCGAGGCATTCTTTTCGATCAACCGAATGTCGTTGCGGAGGCACCGGAGCACGGCCAAATCGAGCGCGTCGGTGGAGACTTCTTCAAGGATGTTCCCGTCCGAGCTGATGCCTATGTGATGCGCTGGCTCCTTCACGACTGGTCTGACGAGGAGTCCGTTGCTATTCTGACCAACATAAAAAAGGTCGCAAGTCCAAGTGCACGCCTTATGTTGGTGGAGTCCGTAATCCCGGAAACCCCCGATTTCGACATGGGCAAGTGGATGGACCTGAATATGATGATGATGGCTACCGGGAAAGAGCGTACTGCCGCCGAGTTTCGTGATTTGCTCGATCGGGCTGGCTTTGCCCTTGAGCAGATCGTCCCGACGCCTTCGCCGCTCAGCATCGTAGTGGCGAAGCCGAAGGCTTGATGGTGCGTCGCGCGCTCGCAGAGCGGCAGCAGAACAGTCAACTTCAATTGCTCTCTTCAGCAACGCTCCGCGATAACAATATAATATATCTAAATGATTCGGCGCACCTTCAACATTCTGACCGTAGCATTCGCAATCTTTTTCGGGGTCTTGGTTATATTGGCGGTCCCGTCGTTCTTCGATCCAGCGTTCGAGGTGGTGAATACAACGACGCAGCCAGTTTTCGTTGTCGCAGAATGGCGAAATGAAGAGAAGGAGCTTGGCAACATTGCCCCAATGTCTTCCTACGAATTCAGCGTAAACGACGAAGCCGCGATGAAGTTCCGTGCCCGCTATCCTCGGGGTGCGGAAACCGAATCCGAACCGATCTACTTTACGAGTGGAGTACAGGTGATAGCTACGATTACGAGTGATGCAATCAAAGTAAGGTACGACCATGAATCGGCAACCTACGACATGTTTGATGCCAGTGGGCTCTATGAAGGCCAGGGCGCCGGTTCGAGAACAACCTTGCGACGCTGACAGGGCACTACCTGGCACATAGGGTCAGCCGTATAACCAGGGCAACCAGGCTGCGGCCTTCGCTCGATCGACGGGCGCTTCGCCTCCCGCCGCTGTTGCAGGTGTCATGTGCCTGTGAGAGTTATCGCGCAGGCTTGGAGGTTTTCAGTGCGCGTATACTGACCTTTAAGGTGCACTTGCCGTATGAAACGAAAACTCGCCATGGCGATCTGCGTTATCCTTCTCTCTTTGGGCATAGTCCGCATTGCACCGGGCGGCCTACACTACGTGTGCGCCGCCTGTATTGGCAGCGTTATGTGAATTCCCCCCAACAGACCGTGGAAGGTAGTCTGATGACTGATTATTTCGGTTCGTGTCTTTGCGGCACCGTGCGTTTTGAGGTAAACGGTGACTTCGACAGCTTTTACCTGTGTCATTGCCAGCACTGCCAAAAAGATACAGGTTCAGCGCATGCAGCAAATCTATTCTCAAGTTCAGCTAAATTAGTCTGGCGGTCCGGTGAGGATGCTGTGAGTTCGTTCACGCTTCCAGGCACTCGTCATCACAAGAGCTTTTGTAAGCTATGCGGTTCAGGCTTACCCAGCACTCAGATCGCTGGCTTGCTCGTCGTTCCTGCAGGGTGTTTGGACACTGAAATCAACATGTTGCCAACTGCGCACATCTTCGCATCCAGCAAGGCTGCTTGGGATGAGGAGTTAGGGGCGGTGCCAAAGTTCGAGGGGCTGCCGGCTTGAGCTACAATCACATAATGATTGACTGTTGGCGGACGTACCTACGCCGCCTGGACGGGACAAGTCGCTTCTCATGGCAATCGCGACGCCATTTGGACTCATCTGGTCCGGGCTGGTTATCGCCATTGGAATGGTTGCTAACGTGGGTTTGTCGGCAGTCTCTGCAATCTATGCCAGAAGCGCAGAAGAGGCGGCGAACGCCTGGGCGATAGTCGGTACGATTCAAGACCGCATTGGAGGCGGAGTCGAACTCGTTGGGGGGCCTGGGTGCTGCTTCGAGTGGATGACGCGCATATGCGCATTGAGGGCTCTGCTACCCGGTAAACAGCTTTGTGAACAGTCTTGCGGTAGCTATCTGGAAAAGCATCATGAGCGTTGATCAAGCATACAATTTCAAGGTTATCGACGAAGCGGTTTCTACATCCGGACTTTTGAGCGAGGAACAGCTCTCGCAATTGCGTACGAGCGGCTATGAAGCCGTCATCAACCTGCTTCCAGAACACAATCAATATGCCTTGAAGAACGAGGAAGATATCGTCACCGGACAAGGCGTTCGTTATCTCTACATTCCCGTCGATTTTGCGGCTCCATCAGAGCAGGATTACGCAGAATTTGTTAAGGCTATGACGTCCTGCCAAGGACAGAAGGTGTTGATCCATTGCGCAGCAAACTACCGGGTATCAGCATTCTACGCCATGTACGCATACCAATATCTTGGATGGTCCGCATCCAGTGCCAGGGAACATATTGAGTCTATCTGGTGCCCGCAAGAGAACCCTCCATGGCATCAGTTCATCTCAACGGTTTTACCGAGCAATGGTTGATGAGAGCGTGGAGTCTCAGCGCAAGAGGCGTGCTGCCTGGTCGCCGTTGCTCCCGCGGCCCAAACCGCGGCGTAATGTAGATGTAGACGCATAGGATTGCACACACAACCAAGCCTGGCAGGCAGTGAAAAGCTGATGCTTTGCCTGTGCGGTCGGCATAAACCACCTGGAGGGATCAGTGTCAGAGATAGCCAAAACCCCCGAGCCACCCTACTACGCCGTTATTTTCAGCAGTCATCGCACAGAAGGAGACGATGGATACAGTGAAATGGCGGCCGTGATGCTGGCGTTGGCTGAAACCCAGCCTGGTTTCCTGGGTGTGGAGTCCGTGCGGGAAGATTTGGGTATCACGGTGTCTTACTGGGAAAGTCTGGAATCCATCAGTCACTGGAAAAGAAACGCGGAACACCGGGAAGCGCAGCGACTCGGCCACAAAAAATGGTACTCCGGTTTTCGGGTTCGTGTTGCGAAGGTGGAGCGAGAGTACGGTATTTAACGCGTCAAACGCGCTTGCCCCCGGTGCGACGTGCGTCCAGCGGCCGCACCCATCGGGTGCTGATCATCTTGTTCAGATCACCGCCCAGCCCATGGCTGCAAGGCCGATGAAGCCACTCAGGGCTGGCCCGACAATGCGCCCCTGCCAGAATCCGCGGGCCGCGGAAATCAGCAGGGCTATGCCGACAATAAAGGCGGTCCAGCCCAGGAAGCCCTGAACCCCGGCACCCTCGCCAATGCCGCTGAAAAACTCGCCTATGACCGCTGGCACTTCCGCGAGGAAGCCGCCGATGCTTTCACCCACGGCGCCCAGAAAGCCGCCGGAGTCTGCTGAATCGCTCATTGAGAACCTCGCGAAATTCTGCTGACAGTGTGTTTGTCGCGCTACCCAGGCTCCGCGGGCGCCAGCCGGGGGTTACGCGAGCGGTTACGGTAACTGGTCCCAACTTACAGCGCCGCCGGGTGTTATTGCTGCGCGCGGCTGTTGGCCAGCCAAGTCGACTGGTTTAAGCTCTGTGGCTATCTTAACCCGAAAGAGCGCTCCCATGAGCATCGATTATCAAACCACCCGGCGCAGTGTTGAGTTGTCCCACGGCACACTCAACTACCATGAGGCGGGTAGCGGCCCCCACTTGTTGATGATCCACGGCTCAGGCCCCGGCGTCAGTGGGTGGGCGAATTTCTCCGGGAACCTGGCGTGGTTCTCCCGGCGATTCCGCTGCCTCGTGGTGGACCTCCCTGGCTATGGTGGCAGCCAGCCATTGGCGGGTGACCCAATCGCCGGGGCAGTGAAGGCCTGCCTGGAGTTCCTTGATGCCGTGGGTGCACCCAGTGCCCACGTGCTTGGCAATTCACTGGGTGGCATGGTGGGTTCGCATATTGCGGCCGCCCATCCCGAGCGCGTCAGGAGCCTGACCTGTATCGGCGGTATCGGTCTCAACCTGTTTGCGCCGTTCCCCGCCGAGGGCGTCAACCTCCTGACGGCCTTCGCTGAAGCGCCCAGCCGGGAGCGGCTGGAAGCCTGGCTGCGCTCGATGGTTTACGACCAGGCGCTGATCACGCCCGAATTGATCGACACGCGTTGGGAGCAGGCCATGGAGCCCAACACCCTGGCCGCCACCCGGCAGATCTACTCGCGCCAGGGCATCGGCCAGATCGCCGCGATGCGCGAACAGCATCCTACTCGTGCCATCGAGCACCTGGCCACAATTCAGGCGCCTACGTTACTCACCTGGGGCCGCGACGACCGGGTGACACCGCTGGACGCCGCACTCCTGCCGATGCGCCTTATCCCCCTCTGTGAACTGCATACCTTCCCCCGCTGTGGCCACTGGGCGATGATTGAGTGCAAGCAGGCTTTCGAAACGCTGGTCATGAGCTTCCTCTGTCGCGATGAACCGGGTGGCCCGGACGTCACGTTTCCTGAGCGCCGTTAGCTGCCATGGTATCGAAGTCAAAACTCTACGCTCAGTTGGATCTGCTGGAGCGCGATCTGCGAGAACGTATCGTTCCGCATCTGGAGTTGGCCGCAGCGGGTGAGAACGAATTCGTCTTCTGCGTACCCGACTTCAATCCCTATCCGGAGCGGCGTTCGAAGACCGACCCTGAAACAGAGGCATTGGTTTTGTCAGGCAGGCAAATACTGGCCTTGAGGGAGAAGCTGAACGAGCCGTCAGATGGCACCATCGCTGAGCGCATTTGCAGGTATTGCCGCAAGTGGAGTGATGGGAAGGACAATCGGCACGTCAATGGTGAGGCGTTGGCGAATGCGTTTCTGGACGAGATTGCTTGTGCAAAAGCAAGATAGGTCAAGGCACCGGGGCCTTGTTTGGCCAGGTGACGGCAGCGATCGACTCGGTGTTTGGCAAAGCGTAATCCGCCTCCGACTGCGGGGAGCGAGAAACCTTGGGGGCGTCTTATGAAAATGAATTATTTTGTCTTCGGTACACGGTCATTGGCCGACGCGGTGGGCTTCTATGATGCTTTGTTTGCAGGCACGGACATAAACCAGATCCATGTGGACGAACGGATGACTGTTTGGGCAAATGGCGATTTCATGTTTGCTGTGGCTGAGCCCTTCGACGGAGGGCGAGCCACCCACGGCAATGGCACAATGGTCGGCTTGAATCTTGCTTCGGATACCGAGGTCACGCGCCTATACAACAAGGCGCTTGAAATTGGTGGCACGAGTGAGGGGGAACCCGGTATTCGGTCTGGCAGGTTTGCCGCGTATGTGAGAGACCTGGATCACAACAAGATCTGTCTGTTTGTCTGAAGGTGTCCGGTGGCGACATCTGGAGAAAACTATGTCTCAGCGCGCATTGCGAATATGGCCCCTGCTCACTGGCACGCATCGCTATGAAAAGGTCGTTTCGACGAGAAACAGAGGGCACGGGCAATACATCACCGCGCCGATTCTTGCCTATCTGATCGAAACACCGAATGGTCGTATTCTGTATGACGTGGGGTGCGACTACCAGAAGATCGCCAACCCCGCGCTGCGGACCAAGTACTACGGCCCTATGCAGGAGCTGTTTGACCCGCCTGAAATGGACGAGAGCCAGCGTATTCCCAGTTACCTGAACAAGCTGGGGCTGTCCGCCAGGGATGTAGACCTGGTTTTTCTCGGCCATTTGCACTTCGACCACGCGGGAGGGCTGTGTGACCTTCCGGGCTGCGAAGTTCATGTGCATGCGGAGGAGGTCAGTGCCGCCGCAACCCGGCTGGATGGGGGTATATTTGAAGATGAGGTTGCGGGCGCAAATGCATGGCGTTTGCAGAATTCAGAATACGAAGTGGCAACCGGAGTCAGCGCGCTGTTCACGCCCGGGCATACGGCGGGGCATATGTCCCTGTTTGTCGAATTGCCCAAGGGGCGCCCGGTGATTCTCTGCGGGGATGCCGCGGATCTGACGGAAAATCTGACCGACGAGGTTGCTCCCGGGTATTGCTGGCAGGATAATGAAGCACTGGCCATCGATAGCATTCGCCGGCTGAAGGCGATCGCTGCGACGGAGAATGCCGAGTTGTGGCCAAACCACGATTTCAACTTCTTTAATTCGCTGCCGGCGTTTCCGGCTTGGCGAGATTAATCAAGGACATCACTCACCCGACCTTCGCTCCCGTTGATGGCGGGCCGCCTGGAAGCTTGACGCTATGGATTGGAAAATATTTTTCACAATTTTCGCATCGGTTTTTGTTGCCGAACTCGGCGATAAAACGCAATTGGCGACGATGCTCTTCTCCGCCGACAAGGCAGTGAGCAAATATACGGTATTCCTTGCGGCGTCGGCCGCGCTTGTGGTTGCTTCGGGATTGGGTGTTTTGGCTGGTAGCGCGATCTCGGGATATATCGACGAGAAAATCCTGCACTACGTTGCGGGCACCGGCTTTATCCTGATTGGCATGATGACCCTGTATAACGCCTGAGGCGATACCCGGGAGTACCGGCTCGACTCTTCCCGCTCTGGTAAACACTGCTACACTGTTTGCTGGAGGCAGCGGTCGCACTGTCGCTGTCAAGATTGACCGAATCCGGCAGGCGCGTGCTTTTTCCGCTGCTGGCCTTGGGGAGGGGGTGACATGGTGGGGCATCTCGGCAGAATTTTGATGGTAGCGTGTTTGTGCACGGTTGCCAGCGTGGTTAGGGCGCAGGATGTTGAGGGTGTTATCGAGCACCCGATGATCGAGCGCTATCCCGGTCAGGTCATCGCCTGGCAGCATATTGAAAACTACCAGCCCTACAAGGTGGCCACGGGCCCGGTCACCGGCTATCGGGCCATTGCGGACTGGATAGAAACCGAAGGCAGGGTTACGCGAACGTTTTACGAGTACGAAGGTGAAGATCGCACGTTCTCCGAAATCTACAAGAATTATCTGGATGCGCTCAGGCAGGAAGGCTTCGATATTATCGGAGAAGGCATGTCTTTGGATCGCAAGGGCGTTGCAATTGGCTCCGGGCAGTGGATGGAGGTGACGTTTCGTGCCAATCCTGTCGCCAAGCCAGGGGCGGTGAACACGCTGTTTGCAGGGACATCCTCTTCCGGCGGTGCGGGGGCAATTGTGGCCAGTAAGGAGCGCGCTGCCGGGTTGGTGTATGTTGTTGCGTATGTAGAGCAACACGCGAAAAACTACGTCGGCACGTTGATCGACATTGTCGAGGTCGAGGCTGCCGAAACCGGCCTGGTGGTGGTAGACGCCGAGGCCATCGGCTCCGATATTGCGGAGTACGGGCGTGTGGTTCTGGATGGCATCGTGTTTGATTTTGACAAGGCGACGCTCAGAGCCGAGTCGAGCGTGGCGCTTGAGGCGATAGTGAGCTATTTGCGGGCCAATCCGGAGAAGCAGTTTTATGTGGTTGGTCACACCGATTCAAAGGGTACGTTCGACTACAATCGAACGCTGTCTGCAGACCGCGCTCGCGCCGTGGTGGAGGCGTTAAAAAACGACTACGATATCGCTTCAGGTCGTTTGCAACCGCATGGTGTGGGGCCACTGGTTCCGGTTTTCTCTAACGGCAGTGATGCTGGGCGGGAGAAAAACCGCCGGGTCGAGCTGGTCGAGAGATAAGCCACGATTCGCCGGAACATAACGTTTACTTTGCATAACTTAGAGGGAACACCGCAATGCTTAGCCATGTCATGATCGGCTCCAACAACATCGAGCAATCGAAACGCTTCTATAACGCTGTTCTCGGCGTGCTCGGGGCTGGAGCGCCCATGGAGCACAAGAACGATACCGGGCAAACGCGCTTGTTTTACATCCACGGTGGTTCCAACTTCAGTGTGAGTGAACCCATCAATGGCAAACCGGTAACCACCGCCAATGGCTCCACCATCGGCTTCGCCTGCAATTCACCTGAGCAGGTCAAGCAGCTGCACGATGTTGCCGTAGCCAATGGCGGCACCAGTGTTGAGGATCCACCAGGCCCCCGGGAAAGCACCATGGGCGTAATGCACCTGTGCTATTTTCTCGACCCCGATGGCCACAAGATCTGTGGCATTCACCGCGAGAGCTGAAAAGGAGGAAAAATGACAGAAGCCTGTAGCCCAAGCGAGTTGGACTCTTCCCTGGCTGAGCTGAACAAGCTCTCAAACGGCGCATGGTGCATCAAAGATGGCAAGTTGCACCGGGAATTCAGTTTCCCGGACTTTGTTGCGGCTTTTGCTTTTATAGCAAAAGTGGCTTTGCTCGCCGAACGGGCCAATCACCACCCTGAATGGTTCAACGTCTACAACAAGGTGGTTGTTGATCTGACAACACATGATGCAGGCGGCATATCCAGCAAGGACTTCGACCTGGCGCGTGAGATGTCAGAGTAAGGCAATGCTGCGCGAAGGCGAGGAATCACGAATTATCGAGATGGCCTGGGAGGGGCGCACGCCCTTTGAAACCATTGAGTTACAATTCGGCTTGAAAGAGCCTGATCATCAAACTCATGCGCCGTAGCCTGATATGAGCCAGGAGCAACCCAACAACCCGCTGCACGGCGTTACCATCGAGATGGCGTTAACCCGGTTGGTTGATCGTTATGGCTGGGATGGTCTGGCGCAGAGAATTGATGTCAATTGCTTCAAGAACGACCCGTCAATCAAGTCATCGCTGAAGTTCCTGCGCAAAACCCAATGGGCCAGGGACAAAGTGGAGCATCTGTACCTTGCCACATTTGACCGACCGTCACCTTGGGGGCGCTCTCAGGTTTGACGGGCTCCTTTCGTTTACCGGTCTCGCTCAGGATGGCCGCTGCGTGAGCGATCTGTGGTGCTGCAAACACTCAGGCATACATGAGGCTGAAGAGGCCCCCCTATGAAATACATCTTTGTCGCCGCGTTGCTGGCGTCAGTTGCTGCCTGCAGCAACGAGCAGGTTTATTCGGCGGTGCAGCAAAACCGCCAACTCGAGTGCAGTAAACTACCGCAGCCCGAATATGAGGAGTGCATGCGGGAAACCGGCATGTCGTACGACGAGTATGAGCGCAAGCGTCAGGAGCTGCTCAAGGACGATCAGCCGGCGACGCGTGTGACGCGTTAAGCCAGCGTATTTAGCGCCGGCCATGTTGCACATCGCGCTGCACTTTCTCGTGCCACTGGTTGTGGCGGCCGTGTTTTTTCGCCGCCGTTGGCAGTACGCATCGGTGGTGATGATTGTCACCATGCTGGTAGATATCGATCACGTTCTGGCAAGCCCGATGTATGATCCCGGTCGGTGCAGTATCGGTTTTCACCCATTGCACCAGCCCTGGTGGGTGGGTGTGTATGTGCTGCTTTGTGTTTTCCCGGCAAGCCGGCTGGTGGGGCTGGGTCTGTGCATACATATGTTTCTGGATGCATTTGACTGCCAGCTCACCAGCGGGGTCTGGGTCAACCCGGTGTCAAACACCCTCGCAGGCTTCGTTGTTCAGGGCGGGCTCTCTAGTCTATCCTCCGTGTAAAATTTGATTGTGGTCGCTTGAGGGCAGGGTATGGATTGGCGGGGCAGGCGACGGAGCAGTAATGTCGAAGATCGGCGGGGTCAGCCCGTCCGTGCTGGCGGTGTGCCCGGCCTCATGCTGGTTGTGCGTTTATTGCCCTGGTTGTTGCGCAGTCGGGCGGGCCGTGTGCTGCTGGGGCTGGGTGTGGCCGCGTTTGTCGGTGCACGCATGTTGGGCATCGATATATTGCAGGTGTCGCCGGGCACCGGCAATGCGTCGGCAACGGCTCCTCTCGCACCGCAAGAGCAGGAGCTCGCGGAGTTTGTCGCCGTGGTATTGGCGGACACAGAGGCCACCTGGCAGCGTATTTTTGCCGCCATGGGGGGTGTTTATGAGGAACCGGTGCTCGTACTGTTCAGCCAGCGCGTAGCCTCTGCGTGCGGTTCTGCCAGCTCCGCCATGGGTCCGTTTTATTGCCCGGCTGATCGCAAGGTGTATCTGGACCTCGGTTTCTTTCGTGACCTTGATCGTCAGCTGGGTGCGCCGGGTGATTTTGCACAGGCCTACGTCATTGCGCACGAGGTTGGGCATCACGTGCAAACCTTGCTGGGGGTCAGCCAGCAGGTCCGTGCCAGTGGCCAGGGCAAGTCGCGCGCGGCAGTCAACGCCTTGTCTGTTCGCCAGGAACTGCAGGCCGACTGCTTTGCGGGTGTTTGGGGTTACGCTGCACAGCAGTTTCGCCAGATGCTCGAGCCGGGAGATCTGGAGGAGGCCCTGCAGGCCGCTTCCGCCATTGGCGATGATCGCTTGCAGCGCCGCGGCGGTGGCGACATAGTGCCCGACAGCTTCACTCACGGCACCTCGGCGCAGCGGGTGGAATGGTTCCGTCGCGGTTTCGCTAGCGGCGACATCAACGAATGCGATACTTTCGCGACCGACGTGTGAACGTTCGCGGCGCCAGAACCCATAGGTGACGAGCGCGCCTTGCCTGCAGCCGTTGAGGAGGAAAAATGTCGGCCCTACACCAGCAGCACGTGGACTGCCCCTACTGCGGCGAGTCCATTGAAGTATTGATCGATGAAAGTGAAGCCGGGCAGCAGTACATCGAGGACTGCCAGGTCTGCTGTCGTCCCATTCTGTTTCATGTGGCCATGAGTATGGATGGTGAGCTGTCGGTTTCCGTGCACGATGAAAATGAAACGTTCTGATTGTTAAGGGTTGGCGATGTTTGAAATACTGTTATCTGAAGATATAGCGGCTCCACCGGAAGTGGTCTGGGGGGTGATTACCAACACCGAGTACTATCCGCTGTGGAATACCTTCGTTGTATCCTGCGATTCCACCTTTCGCGTGGGAGACCCCATCCACATGAAGGTGAGGGTGTTGCCGTTCATGACGCAACCGCAGACGGAAACGATCTGGCGCAATGAGGAAGGCAAGTTGCTGGATTACGGCATCAAGGCCCCGCTCGGTGCTCTGACCAGCACGCGGCAGCACCGTCTGAGTGCAACTGCGTCGGGCGGTACTCACTATGAATCCGTGTTTCGGCTGGAGGGGTGGTTCGCCCCGGTGGTGGGCTTGCTCTTTGGTGCTCAGTTACGCAGGGGCTTTGGTGAAATGACGCGGGGAATCGCGCGCCGGTCGGTGCATGTCCATGAAGCTTCGAACGCCGCATCCTAGCCCACCGGGCGGCCCGGACGGTCGCCTGCAACTCGCGTTATCGCGCCCGGTGGTGGTGCGGGCGCTCAAAGTGGCGGCGCTGGTGGGCACACTGCTGGCATTGATCAATCACGGTGACAGCCTGCTGGCTGGGTCGCTCAGCGGCGAGGCGCTGGTCAAGGTACTGCTGACGTATCTTGTGCCCTACGGAGTGTCGGTGTGGTCAGCGGTCAGCGCGCTGCAGGCAAGCAGGGACTCCCACTAAACCCGCGGATTACTCAGGTGAAGAAGTAGGTGTGCAGCAATCGTCCCGGCATGGCGAGCGCGCCCACTGCGGCGCCCAGCGTGCCCAGGTAGGCTCCGACAGCGAACCCCCTGTGGCGCCGGATATTGCCGCACCGTATGGCACTGACAGAAATCACCACGCAGATGATGACCCAGATCGACAGCAGATGAATGGGCCCATAGCCCATGAACCAATCGAGATGACTGGTCAACCAGAACGATGAGAGAGCTGCCACCATCATTGCCACCATCCACGACCAGCCTAGCACTCGATGCCGCGGTGTGCCTTTGGTGGAGGCGAGCTGGAACGCGCCGATCGCCAACACCCATAGCGCCGCTGCGAGATGAATGTAAACGCTCATCGTGTTGCGCGGCGGAGTGCGACTGATGAAGTGTGTTTTTGCATGAGCTGGTGCGTCCTGTGTGCCATCGACATCGAGGTACCTGCATAGTAAGAGGCGTGAGCGCCAGCGGCAACAACGCCGCTTGCGGCCATTCCTTTGTTTCCCGCACAATGTGAGCATGATCCTCTTTCTGCTCCATCCTCGTGGCGCGTAACCGTGGCGGTTGACGGCGTTGCCTACATTGTTGTGCTGACCTTTGCGGCCGGTGTGTGCATACCGCTGGGCGGCTGGATTGCCAGCTTCGAGCGTATTCAGCGGCAGTGGCTGGAAAAAGAGGTGCGGCACTTCCTGATCGCGCTCGGCGGCGGCCTACTCCTGGGCGCTGTGTTCCAGGTGCTGTTGCCCGAAGGGCTGGCGCGTTTCGGCAACACCATTCCAGCAGTATTGCTGTTCGTTGGCGGCGGTCTGGCGGTTTTCCTGCTGGAGCGGCTGTTGGCGGCGCGGCGGCGCGAGTCACCGCAATTATTGGGGCTGCTGTTGGATTACGTGCCCGAGTCCATTGCATTGGGCGGCTTGATTGCCACCGATCCATCCCTGGCGCTGGTGCTGGCCATTGTCATCGGCTTGCAGAATTTGCCTGAGGGCTTCAATGCTTACCGTGAACTGGCGGCAGCGGGGCGCGATTCGTCTGTAAAGATCCTGGGTGTGATGTCTGCGTTGACTTTGCTCGGGCCGCTGGCCGGATTGTCCGCATACTTCTTCCTGGGCGAGCGGCCTGCGGTGCTTGGCGCCATCATGCTGGCCTCTGCCGGTGGCATTGTGTACCTGATGTTCCAGGATATCGCTCCCCAGGCACGTTTGAATAAGCACTGGGCACCGCCGCTGGGCGCGGTGCTGGGTTTCGCTTTCACGATGGTCACGTCCATCTGGCTGGGGCACGGCTAACAGGAGAGTTCCATGTATCGATCCGCTGTTGTTTCGGGCCTGCTCGTGAGCGTGACAGCCTGTGCCGCTGTTGAGGCGCCATCTGTGGGGCCGCCCTTGTGTGCTGCGGGGTGGGCGCAGGCCGTGGAAACCAACCTGGGCACCGGAGATGGCAGTGGTCATGGGCCGGATGTAGGTTCGGATGAATGGCAGTCCGTGGTCGAGTTCCGGTTGGGTGTTCGGGGGCTGAGGGGGTTGCCCGTGCGCGGTTCGGCGCCCTGGTGCGCATACATTCAGGCTCTGGCAGCCGATACGGACCCTGTACAGTATGTGTGCGATGGCGCCGAGGCTGCGACCCTGAATGTACATTTTCTGACAACTGAACCGCCGACCATGATTGTCCGGCGCGGTGATGTGCTCTCCTTGTTGACGTTGCAACGCAGTGCCAGCGGTGCGCGCTATCAGGGGGATGACCTGAGTTTTTGGGAACATCACGGAGAAGCACGGGTGACACGGGGGGCTGACGCGGCGAACGTACGCTGTCAGGCACTGCCATGAAGCGCGTCTCCATGGCGGGCTGGTGCACACGAATTCGCGACCTTCTGTATAAAGGGACTGGCGTTGCACTGCTCGCCCTGCTGGGAGCCTGCAGCAATTATCCTGTGGGTAACCCGCAGGCCGAGGTGTCCTTTGATGGCAGCGGAAGCGCGCTGAGCCTGTTACCCGTGCCGTTGTTTCCGGTGGTGGAAGCCAGCGTCAATGGTGTGCCCGGTTTCCGCTTCATCGTCGACACCGGCGCCACCCCTACCGCCATCTTTCTACATGAGAAAACCCGGAAACTGGCCCTCAAGGGCTCAGAAACCATCAGTCTGGGCGGCGCGGGCGATGATGAAGCGAGGCCCGAGGCGTTTCTCGCCACCGATGTCGATCTCGACTTCGGCCCTGTCGCCCTGCAGGGCATGACCGTGGCGGTACTGCCTGCCGCGACCCTGCCGCCGCTGGGAACCGATGCCGACTTCGCGGTAGATGGCGTGATTGGTTACGACCTGTTCTCACGCTTTGCCATTGAGGTGGATACGGCCTCTGGCAGCCTGCGTTTCCTGACTTCGGATGCGGTGACGGTGCCGGAGAATGCGTTTGTTCTGCCGCTCGAGGTGCGCGCCTACGATGCCTACGTACAGCTGCCCCTGCGGTTAGCGGGCCAGCAGCAGGAGGTGCTGGCCGATCTGCACGTGGACACCGGCATGACCAGGTGGTTGTCGCTGATACCCGGTAGTGCACCCGGGATCGAGCGCCCGGAATTTGGTTGGGTGAACACCGGTCGGGGGGTACAGGGCAACATCGAGAACCTGCAACAGTTTGGCAATGCGGTTCGTCTGGGCAACGAAGTGCTCGGTCCCTTCATGACCAATTATTCCGATGATGGTACCAGCATGGGGCGTCAGGGTCGGCTCGGTTCCCGCCTGTTGTCCCGTTTCACCTACACAGTGGACTATCCGGGCAAGCGGTTGATCGCCGTGCCCCGTGCCGACAGCTTTCGTGCGCCTGAACGCGGTTATCTCGGCCTTTGGGGCGTGCCCCATCAGGGCGGCATGCGGGTGTGGATGGTGCAGCCGGGCTCTCCGGCCGACCTTGCCGGTATGCAGCCCGGTCACTACCTCACGCTGGATGGCGAAGCCATTTCCACTATGAGTTGGCCCGCGCTGCACGACGCGCTGAATGGACCACCGAACAAGGCGGTAGAGCTCTGCCGCGCAACGGAGGTGGAACCGGACTGCCGGATAGCGGTGTTTGCCGATGCGGCGGCTCCTCCGTCACTGTTGCCTGCGCAGATTCCGGTGGTGGTGCGCAATGCGTCGGTGCTGAACTTTACCGGGGAGGGTGCCGTATTGCAGCCCGGGCAGGCGGTGCTGATTGCCGGTGGCAAGATCCAGCAGGTGGGGGCAACGGACAGTGTGGTCGCCCCTCGAGGTGCGCGTGAGGTTGACGCGAAGGGTCAGGTACTGATGCCCGGTCTGGTCGATATGCATGTGCATGTGTGGGATGAGGCAGAACTGCCAGCATACCTCGCCTACGGCGTAACCACTGTGCGGAATGCCTCCGGCATGCCCTTCTTGCTGGATCTTGCGGCGGCAGTGACGGCAGGCCGCCTGGCCGGGCCTGAGATCATCACCACTGGCCCGATTCTGAACGGCGCAGGCCCCAATGTGCAGCCCAATCATGTCATTGTGAACACCGCCGCCGAGGCCCGCGCTGCGGTGTTGCAGCAGCATGCGCAGGGCTACCGGCACGTGAAGGTCTACTCCAATTTGGGTCCCGATGCCTACGCGGCTATTCTTGCCGCCACGGCCGAGCTGAATATGACCGTGATGGGCCACACGCCCGAGGGGCCCCGCCATGATGGCATACCAGCTGAACGGCCTTTTGTCATAGCATTCGATAGCGTGCTGGATGACCGACTCACCAGCATTGAGCACGTGGAAAGCATCGTCTGGCACGGGCTCGGTGAGCGCCTCGATGAAGCGGCGATGTGCCGGCTCGCGGCGGACATTGCCGCCGCCGATGTACCTGTGACCCCAACGCTGGTGGCGCACCACAACCTGCTGCGAGTGGCGCGCAGTGACGGTGCCTATCTACAGCGGCCGGGCGTCGATACCCTGAACCCGTTTATCGCCCAGATGGAGCAGCCGCTCTACAGTTTCTGGAGCAGCCAGCCTGCGACCTACCGCGCACAGCACGAGGCGTTCTACCTCAAGGCCACGAATTGCCTGTATCGGGCGGGTGTGACGCTACTGGCCGGCTCCGATGCGGGCATTTTCATCAATGTCCCGGGCGTGTCGCTGCTGGATGAACTGGAGTTGTTGCAGACAGCGGGGCTGCCCCCAGCTGCGGTGTTGCGTTCCGCCACGGTGAACGCGGCACAGGTACTCGGCCGCGCCGACCGCAGCGGGCGCGTAGTCGAGGGTTTTGAGGCCGATCTGTTGTTGTTGCCCGGTGATCCGCTGCAGGACCTGTCTGTTTTGCGAGAGCCCGTGGCCGTGGTCAGCGATGGTCGCTGGTTCGACCGCGATGCACGTGAACGCCTGCTGCAGCAGGCTACCGAGCGCTCGCTGCCACGCAGTGAGCAGCGCATACTCAGGGCTCTGGAAGTACAGGGCACCGATCTGGAGTTCTTGAATAATGAGTGATCTACCCGCGTGTCCCGAATGCCAGTCGCCCTACGCCTATGAGCAGGGCGCCTTTCTGGTGTGCCCTGAATGTGGCCATGAGTGGAGCCCCACGGAGGGCAACGAAGCCCCGGATGATACTCCGGTGATCAGTGACGCCAACGGCAATCCGCTGGTTGATGGTGATACCGTCACCGTGATAAAGGACCTCAAGGTCAAAGGGTCTTCGCTGGTAGTGAAGGTGGGCACACGGGTGAAGAACATCCGCCTGGTAGAAGGCGACCACGATATCGACTGCAAAATTGACGGTATTGGGGCCATGAAGCTGAAATCCGAATTTGTGAAGAAAGCATGAGCCTGTCTGCAGAGGCCGAAGGTTTTATGCGCCGCGCCCTTGAATTGGGGCGCCACGCGGCGGATTCCGGAGAGGGCGGCCCATTTGGCGCGGTCATTGTGCGTGACGGCGCCATTGTTGGTGAAGGCTGGAACCGCGTTATTGCGTCGAGCGATCCCACCGCGCACGGTGAAGTCATGGCGATTCGCGATGCCTGTGCGCAGGCGGGCCTGTTCAGCTTGGAGGGTTGCGACATCTACACCAGTGGTGAACCCTGCCCCATGTGCCTGGGCGCGATTTACTGGGCCCGTTTACGTCATGTGTACTTCGGCTTTTCCATTGCTGATGCGGAGCGTGTGGGCTTTGATGATCGCCGCTTTTATACGGAGCTGGCCCTGCCGGCGGCGCAGCGAAAAATTGGCCAGACGCAGATCCTCGGCGAGGAGGCCTGCGATGTGTTGGACGCTTACCTGAACCAACCTGATCACCCGGCTTATTGAAAGGGAAGACCATGTCCGAACTCATCCTGCACCACTATGCGCTGTCACCTTTCAGCCAGAAAATTCGCAGTATGTTGGGTTACGCAGAGTTGACCTGGCAATCTGCCCTGACCCGCGAGATGCCGCCAAGGCCGCACCTTGCGCGATTGGTTGGCGGCTATCGCAGGATTCCGGTGGCGCAGCGGGGGGCAGATATTTTTTGCGACTCGCGCACGATAGCTGCCGAGATCGCTACGCTTGCCGGTAAACCTGCGCTGGCGCTGGAAAATCTTGATGACGAGGCCGCAGCCTGGGCCGCGCGGGCGGATGGCGAACTGTTTTTCCCCTGTGTGCTGACCGGGGGTACTCCGGCGTTGCGACGCAAGGTGCGCGCGCAGATGTCGTGGCTGGAGATCGGACGCTTCATGCTTGACCGACTGGCCATGGGGCGCAAGGCAGCGGTGAGTGTGCCCGGGCGTCGCGCGGCGAAAGCCCTTGTCACCGAGCATCTCGCTGCAGTGGAAAGGCAGCTGCACGCCGATTTCCTGTTCGGCGCGGCGCCAAACCACGCTGATTTTTCCACCTATCATGGCCTGTGGTTTCTGCACGATCTGGGAGAGTCGCCGCTGTTAAAAGAGTTTCCGCGGGTGCTCGAGTGGATGGCCCGCATGCGGGCCTTTGGCGATGGCGCCAGTACGGCAGTGTCTGTGCAGAACGCGCTGCAGCTGGCTGCAGATACGCAGCCGCGTGCGATTCCGGCGCCCCTGCAGCGGGATGCGAGGGTGGGTGCGCGGGTGAGTATCGCACCGCAGGATTACGCCCAGGTACCCACCGAGGGTGTGCTGGTGGGCGTCGCACCACAGTGCTGGATTGTGGCACGCGAGGAGCCTGGCCTGGGCAACCTGCACCTGCACTTTCCGCAGCAGGGGTACACCCTGACGCCGCTGTGACACGCGGCGGGAGCACAGAGTATGAGTGACGAGAGAGAAACGCCCCGCGCTAGCAATAGCCGGGCCTATGCCCGCGCCAGCCGTCGTGCGCGCGCGCTGATAGAACAGCCCGGTGGCTTGTCGGCACTGGCGGCGTCCGCCGGCGAAAAGGCGGCGGCCCGCAGCGGTGCGCTGGCGGGAATAGGGAAGTCGGTGCAGGATGCACTGCGCCTGGTGCGCGCCTATGCCAGTGGCGCCTACCGTGAAATCCCCTGGCAATCCCTGCTGATGCTGGTTGCGGCAGTGGTGTATTTCGTCATGCCGGTGGATGCTGTCCCGGATATTTTGCTCGGCTTTGGCCTGCTGGATGACGCTGCGATCCTGGGCTGGACGCTGCGCAGCCTGGACGGTGACCTCAAACGTTTTCGTGCCTGGGAGGCCACCCGCACGGCAGCTGATACACCCGCGGATTTCGGTGCGGTTACGGATTTGTCGTCGGACTCATGAGGCACCCCCACTGCTGCCAATCTATTGAACCAGCGGCAGCTGATGCGCTGCCCTACGAGGTCATTGCCGGCATCGGCAGATACCATGACGGGCCACTATCTGACAGGAACCCACTATGACATTGGCCATGCTCCACCCTGTTCGCCTGGGGGCGATCGAACTGAAAAACCGCATCCTGATGGCACCCATGACCCGCGCCCGCGCGCCCTCCCGTGTGCCTACTCCGTCCATGGCGGAGTACTACCGCCAGCGCGCGGGCGCAGGGTTGATCATCACCGAGGCCACGCAGATTTCGCAGCAGGGCACGGGCACCCTCGCCACGCCGGGCATTCATACCGCCGAGCAGATTGCCGGCTGGCGGGCCGTCACCGAGGCTGTGCACGGCGCCGGCGGGCGTATTATCTGCCAGATCTGGCACTGTGGGCGGGTGTCCCACACGGTGTTCCAGAAGGATGGTGAGGCGCCTGTGGCGCCATCGGCCGTGCGCGGCAGCATTCGCACCTTCACGACAGAGGGGTTCGTGCCGACCTCACAGCCACGTGCGCTGGGGCTGGATGAGATTCCCGGGGTGGTGGATGATTTCCGGCAGGCGGCGCGCAATGCACTGGATGCCGGATTTGATGGCGTGCAGATTCACGGTGCCAACGGCTACCTGATTGACCAGTTCCTGCGCGATGGCGTCAACCAGCGCAGCGATGCGTACGGCGGCAGCGTTGAAAATCGCTGTCGTTTCCTGCTTGAGGTCACGGACGCGGTGGTCGGCGAGGTGGGCGCCGAGCGCACCTCGGTGCGTCTGTCACCTTTTTCAACGACCTGGGACTGCCACGACAGCCAGCCAGCGCCGCTTTATCAGCATGCCATTGCACAGCTCGACCAGCGTGGCCTGGCGTTTCTGGAAATTGTTGAAAGCGTTTACGAGTCCTCGGTCAGCGGTAGTGCGCCGCAAAGGCAGGACGGTTTCGGTACCGATGACGTGCGGTCCGCATACCGTGGCCCACTGGTGCTGAACGGAGGCTATGACCGCGATCGCAGCGAGGCGGTGCTGGCGGCGGGTGGGGCGGCGGCCGTCTCCATCGCGCGGCCCTACATGTTCACGCCGGACCTGGTCGAGCGCTTCGCGGTGGGTGCTCCACTCAACCCGCCAGGAGAAGACGCGGCGGTCTACGGTGGCGGCGATGCGGGATATATCGACTTCCCCGCGATGCAAGGTTGATGCGCCGCGAGCACCGCGCCCGCTGATGGCGAGTAGCGCGCCTGCTGCGGCGGTGTTGTCGCGCGGTTAGCAGAGGGAAACTGCATGGCGGCCATGTTTGAAGTGTTCTGGCGTTTTCTGTTGCTGGGCTGTGTCAGCTTCGGGGGGCCGGCGGCCCATATTGGCTATTTTCAGCAGACCTTTGTGCAGCGCCTGCAATGGCTGACTGCTGTCGACTACGCCAGGCTGGTGGCGCTGAGCCAGTTTCTGCCCGGGCCGGGGTCGAGCCAGATCGGGTTCGCCCTCGGCTATCGGCGAGCGGGTTTACCCGGCGCGCTGGCGGCATTTGTCGGGTTCACATTGCCTTCCTTCCTGCTCATGTTGGGGCTGGCGCTGTTTGCGGCGCAGGCTGCCGATGCGGCCTGGCTAAACGGCCTGGTGCGGGGCCTGAAGCTGTTGGCGGCGGTGGTGGTGGCAGAGGCAGTGCGCAGCATGGCGCAGACTTTTTGCCGGCACTGGTTTGCGGCGGTCCTCGCGCTGGTCACCTGCCTGTTGCTGGTGTGGAGTGCATCCGCCTGGATGCAGTACGGGGTGCTGGTGTGTGCGGCGTTGCTGGGAGCGGTGGTGCTGCCGGCGAAGGCAATTCAGCCCGCGCGGCTCACGGGCGTGACAAGCGCTTTGCGCTGGCGTCCTCTGGTGGTTTTCCTGCTGTTGTTTGCGCTGCTGCCCTGGCTCGGCGGGCTGGGCGCCGAGTGGCGGCTGGTCGGTCAGTTCTACAACAGCGGCAGCCTGGTGTTTGGTGGCGGCCACGTGGTTTTGCCGTTGCTACAGCAACAACTTGGCGATGCGTTGAGTGAGGACCGGTTTCTGCTCGGCTACGCCGCTGCACAGGCGGTGCCGGGGCCGATGTTTTCCCTGGGGGCGTTTCTGGGTGCCGAGCTGCTGCCTGTCAGGCCCGTGCTGGGCGCGCTGCTGGCAACGTTGGCGATTTTCCTGCCGGGATTCCTGCTGGTGCTGGGCATACAGGCGGCGTGGGATGCGCTGGCGACGCGCCCCCGCGTGCTGGGCGTGGTCGCCGGGGTCAATGCAGCGGTGGTGGGCCTGCTCGCGGCCGCCTGGGTAAACCCGATTGCCAGCAGTGCGTTCCACGGCTGGCTGGATGTGCTGCTGGTACTGCTGGGTTGGGCGTTGCTGGCACGCTGGCGACCGCCCATTCTGTTGCTGGTGGCGGGTTTTGCCGGCGCCGGCCTGGCTCTCGGTGGCACATGAGTGCGAGCTGCAGGCAATGCTTTGGCGCCGGCAGCATCACGCGCTACACTGATAACACGCGGTGGTTTGCCGTATTTCTGCTGTTTTCTGAAACTACACAGGAAGTTCGACATGTCCAATGAAGGTTATCACGAACCCATCAGTGAATTGAGCGACGAGACCCGCGACATGCATCGCGCCATCGTGTCGTTGATGGAAGAACTTGAAGCGGTGGACTGGTACAACCAGCGCATGGATGCCTGCAAGGATCCTGAGCTGAAGGCCATCCTGCGGCACAACCGCGACGAGGAAAAAGAGCACGCGGCCATGGTGCTGGAGTGGATTCGCCGGCGCGACACGGTCCTGAATGATGAACTCAGGGATTATCTGTTCACAGACAAACCCATCGCCCACGAGTGAAATTCCCGCGCGCTTCACTGCTGACCCTGCTGCTGGTGCTGGGCGGGTGCACCGGTATGCCACCGGGAGTTGTGCCGGTGCAGGGTTTCGAGCTGCAACGCTACCTTGGCACCTGGCATGAAATTGCCCGCCTGGATCACTCCTTCGAGCGTGGGCTGGAGGCGGTCACGGCACGCTATGCCCGCAACGAGGACGGCAGTGTGGCGGTGGTGAACCGGGGCTATCGGGCTGAGGAATCAACTTGGGAGCAGGCCGAGGGCATTGCCCGCTTTGTGGGCGAGGAAACCACAGCGCACCTGAAGGTCTCTTTTTTCGGCCCTTTCTACTCGTCCTATGTGGTATTTGAACTGGGCGAGGAGTACGAGTACGCCTTTGTCTCCGGCTATAACCGGGACTACCTCTGGTTACTGTCGCGCACACCCGAGTTGGATGAAGCGGTGAAAGCGCGCTTTGTGGCGCGGGCGGCAGAGTTGGGCTTTGCGGTGGATGAGTTGTTGATGGTGGATCAATCCAGGCAAGCGTCGCCGTAGCGACGCGGCCTGCATTCTACTCAGGCGTTGTACTCAGGGCATTGAAATACCCATCAACTGCCATTCGCCCGCCTGGTCGTCGCGCTCAGTGTAGCGGTATTTGACCTTGGCGCCATCGGGGGCGTTTTCAATCATGGCGTTCTTGGGCTCTTTGAACTGGATACGGCTGCGACGCTCCAGCTGGCACTTGCTGCCGGACTCTGCCCGCTCGGATGAGTGAAACGCCACGTAGACGTCGCGGCCCATCTGCTCGGCCTTTTTCTTGTCCACAGTGCCTTCGAGGATGCAATCCTGAGTGACTTCCGCAAAAGCGGTGGCGGAAAACAGCGGCAGACTGGCGATAATCAGTGCTTTGGTCATGCGTTTCATGGTGTACCTCCTTGTGGCGTTTCCCAACGCCCTTGTTATAGCGGCAGGGCATCCCGGGGCACCCTGCCTGATGATGTGTCCAGCTTAGAGCGAATGTGGCCCCTTTCGCTATCGTTGTCACCTCAATGTCATAATAAATTCATATTGATAGTGTAGCGGGTTTTGCGGCGAGCGCTGCACGGTCAGGCAAACAGGCCGTGCAGGTACCAGCGGCGCTCGCGACGTTCGTGAAACAGCCAGTAATACTGGCCGCCGTGACCCCGGGCAATGAAGTAGTCACGGCTGACCGGCTGCTGCCACCAGCGGTCTTCAATGCGCTCGGGACCGCCTACCAGCTGCAAGCGCCCACCCCAGTACAGCTCGCCACTGTGTCGGTGTGGCAGGGGTAATGGCTCGGGTAGCAGCCAGAAGGGCCGGTGGGTGCCGGTTGGCGCATGGGTGGGCGCTTCGCCGGGCTCGGTGCCTACGTGCAGGGCGAGCTCTGGCAGGTGTTCATCGCGACAGCCAATGGTGGCTATGGCCTGCAGCCCCAGCCGGCTGCGCAGCCGGTCCAGTAGTGCATGCAATGGTTCGCGCTGGTTACGCGGGCTGAACAGATCGATGCCTGCGCTGTGACCGGTGAGCAGTTCACGGCATTCAAGCACCAGTCCTTCTATACCGGTGTGCAGCTTGAGCTGGTCCAGTTGCAGGCGGGTGAGCTGATACCAGGTCGCCCAGTCACTGTGCCGGCTGCTGCTGCGCACCTGCAGATTCTGCGTTTGCCGATCCACGGCCAGCAGCTGCCAGTCGATGCGGCTGCTTTGCAATTGTGTCTGGCGCAGAAAACCGCACAGCGATTGCAGCAACTGCTCAATGGCGGGCAGGAGTTCTGCCGTGGTTTTGACTTCATAACCAAACCAGTACTGGTCGCTGAACTGCTGTGGCGGTTGGTAGTCCGGCTCGAGGTCCGCTTCCCGGCCCGTCACCTGCCGCAGGTAATGCACAAAATCCTTGCCACAGCGGCGAGTGAGTGCCGCTTCAGGCAAGGTGAAGATGTCGGCAAAGCGCCGCAGCCCGGCCCGCTCCAGCGCCGCCACGGCTTTGGGGAAAGTGTGCAGCAGCGCCAGAGGCAGGGCGCCAATGCGCTCCTGCCAGGCCTCCGGCTGCTGTGTGTCGCTGCCGTCGTCATGAAACGACAGCAGCCAGGCGGCTTTCGGCGTTGGGGCGAGGCCGGCTTCCACCCGGTAGCCGCGGGCCTGCAGGGCGCGCTGTATTCCGCTGAGCAAGGTATTCAGCCCGCGATGCAGGGTGAGGCAACTGCCAATTTCCAGCTGCAGGCAGTCTTCCTGCCAGGTGTAGAGGCGCGGGGTGATGCCGTAGGCCCAGCAGCACAGCTGCTGCAGGCAATGCTGTTCGCTGTTGCGGTTGCGGGCCAGCAGTTGCAGCGGGAGGTCTTGCGCCAGCGCGCGTACGCTGGCAGTGGCCATTCTGGCGCGCACTCCCAGGCTGCTGGCGCAGTCGTTGGCGCACACGACCCGTTGCTGCTCCAGCACTGCGACGGGCTGTGTTTCATCGAGCGTCTGGCACTGCAGCGGCAGCAGGGGAAAACGTAGGCACAACCAGAGGCTCACGGGTCCTCCGGGTGCAAATGCAGAAACGGGAGGGGCAAATACCCCATTATAATACTGTACATATATACAGTATTGCGCAGGCTGTCCGCCTCTGTCCAGCCCGCACGCATTTGGCCTTTACCGCCAACTACGGCATCATTGCGCCATTTCCTGCGCCCGGTGGGCAGCGGGGACCCTTTTTTACTGCTATTGAGGTTGCAATGATTTTACCGAACTACAAACTCGCCGTGTTACCCATGGCGCTTACCACGTTGCTGGTGGCCTGCTCGCGTGATGAAACGCCTGCGCCCACGCCTGCACCGGAAGCTGCCGAGGTTGTCGGCGCTGTTCAGGATGCCGTGCCTGAGGCGGCGGCAACAGCGGCGTTTCGCACCTACCTGGAGGAAAACTATGCGGTGGATATGGCACGCCTGCCCTATACCGCCAGCTATCGTGGCATCAAGACCAACCACGATCAGTGGGATCCGGTAGCCGAAGCCTTTCTCGATGAAACCCTGGCCATCAACAAGGCCCGTTTGCAGCAGTTGGATGAGTTTGACCGCGCAGCGCTGGCGCCGGCGGAGCAACTCTCCTACGACCTCTACAAACTGGATCTGGAGCGGCGCATCGATGCAGACCGCTTCCGTCACCACCAGTTTGTGATTGACCAGTACCGAGGCCCCCACACCGAGGCGCCGAGCAGGTTGGTGAACATCCACCGTGTGACTGACCTTGCCGATGCCGAGGCCTACATCGGCCGCCTGAACAATATTGCCGGCTGGTTCGATGAAGTGATCGCGCAGATGGCCATCCGTACCGAAAAGAATCTGCTGCTCGCCGACTGGCAGTATCCGCCCATTATTGAGGCGGCAGGCAACGTGATTCAGGGCGTGCCCTTCACGGAAGAAGGCGGCGATTCCACGCTGTGGGCAGACTTCAACAGCAAAGTTGAGGCACTGGATATCACGCCGGAAGAGCGCGCGCGTCTGCTGGCCGAAGCGCGCGAGGCCCTGCTGGAGTCTGTGCAGCCGGCTTACGAGCGCCTGATTGAGGCAGTTGAAGCCCAGGCCGCGCTGGCCACCGGTGACGATGGCGTATGGAAGTTCGACAACGGCGAAGCCTTTTATGCCGAACGCTTGCGCTGGTTTACTACCACTGACCTGACTGCCGAGCAGGTACATGCCATTGGGTTGGAGGAAGTGGACCGCATCCATGACGCCATGCGCGAAGTGATGCAGGAGGTGGAGTTTGACGGCGACCTGCGCGAGTTCTTCGAGTTCATGCGCAATGATCCGCAGTTCTACTACCCGAACACGGAGGCGGGCCGCGCGCAGTATCTGGCCGAGGCTGAAGCGGCGATCAATGCCATGTCCAAGCGCCTGCCCGAGCAGTTCGGTTTGCTGCCGCAGGCTGATCTGGTGGTGAAACGGGTGGAGGCGTTCCGCGGGCAAGGCTTTTTATAACGGCCCGCCGGCTGATGGTTCGCGCCCCGGCATTTATTACGCCAACCTGTACGACATGAACAGTATGCCGACCTATCAGCTGGAGGCACTGGCCTATCACGAGGGGGTGCCGGGCCACCACATGCAGCGGGCCCTGTCAGTGGAGCTGGAAAGCCTGCCGGAATTCCAGCGCTATGCGAGCTTCACGGCCTTCACGGAAGGCTGGGCGCTGTACACGGAAGAGCTGGCCAGCGACATGGGTATGTACTCGGATGCCTATGCCGAGTTTGGCCGTTTGGCCATGGAGCTTTGGCGCGCCTGTCGCCTGGTGGTAGATACCGGTTTGCACAGCAAGGGCTGGACACGTGAAGAGGCGATTGAGTATCTCGTCGAGAACACGCCGAATTCACGTTACGACTCCACCAAGGCGATTGAACGCTACATTGCGATGCCGGGGCAGGCCACGGCCTACCTGATTGGCAAGCTGCGCATTATGGAACTGCGTGAAGAAGCCCGTGCGGCACTGGGTGAGCAGTTTGATGTGCGTGCCTTTCACGACGAGGTGCTCAGGCATGGCCCGGTACCCCTGTCTATTCTGGAGCAGAATATAGACCGGCTGGTTGCCGATACCCTGGCGACCAACGGTTGATTCCAGGTCGATAATGCCGGCGTCGTTCAGACGCCGGCGTTTTCCAGCAGCCAGGTGATGATGACCTTGATCAGGAAGCCGAAAATGCCCATCGCCAGGCCCACATAGAGCATGATGGTGCCAAATTTGCCGGCGTTACTGCGCTTCGCCAGGTCCCAGACGATAAAAATCATGAACGTGATCAACGCGCCGACGCCCAGGGTGACGCCGTAGTCGCTCAACCATTGGTCCACAGCACGCTACTCGCTATGCGTTACGTAAAAGCGGACGCGATGTGTGTTCAAGCGACGGTGTCGACGCTGGCGTGCAAATGCATGTTGCTGTTCAGTGAGTTGCTGACCAGGCAGTTCGCCTCCGCTTTTTCCAGCAACTGCTTCGCTCGCTCGGTATCGGTGCCTGCGGGCACGCTGAGCTTTGCCGTTACGGTAATGTCGGTAAAGCGTGTGACGCGGTCAATACGATCCAGCGTACCCTCGGCGCTGCACTGCAGCTCCACCCAGTCCAGCTTGGAGGCGCGGGCAATGGCGCGGAAGGTGAAGATGAAGCAGTCGGTAACGGCACCTACCAGCAGGGCTTCGGGTGACCAGTTGCCGCCCGGCCCACCAAACTCTTTGGGGGGTGCCGTTGCCAGCGCCGGAATATCTTCGCCGGACAGTGATACGGTGCCTTCAGCCATCGCTGTGGCGGCAACCTGATAGTGGTGAGGGAATTCCTGCATGTGTGTTCTCCGTGGCAAGGCCGGCACGAATGATACCGGTATAGTGGCTCATGCACAGTGCCCTATGCTAGCGGCCAGCCTGCCGGGAAACAATTGACCTGGCTCAACCGGCGCTCATTGCGCTGCTGCTCGCCACGGTGGCAGGCCAGACAGGCAGTTCCCACAACTGCGGCTGGTGGGGCAGCTCATCGCTGGGGGACAGGTTGACATCCACCTGCTGCTGACCACCGCGCTGTTTCAGAATGTGAACCTTGCGGTATTCCCGCATTTGCAGGCGCAGGCCGACCGGTGAGCTCTCTGCGGCGGCCTGCTGTGAACGGAACAGTACGCACAGGCTGTCGCTGTCGGCCGCCGCCAGCTGCAGTTTGCGCAGTTCGCTGTAGCGATACTGGCCGTTTCCCAGCCAGCTGAAGACGGCGCTGCAGGTGCTGCTGCGCAAGGCCTGCTCAATGCTCCAGAGCAGGTCTTCGCGGCTGCGGGGGTGCACCAGTAATACCTGCTGTGTATCGATGCCCCTTGCAGCCAGCAGCGGTGCATAAGGCGTCCAGGGCGGTGCAATAAAGGCCTGCCAGCGACCCTGTGCGCTGAGCCGTTCCATGGCGGGAAGAAACAGGCCCATGGCGCCCATGCCGGAGCTGTCGCTGAGCACTTCAACGGCAGTGGCGTCTGGCCAGCCACCTTGTTGCAGCGCGTCATCCAGCGCCCGGTAACCGCTTTTCAGGCCACCGCCGTGGGCGTCGCTATTGGCCGGCAACGGCAACCCGCCAAAGTGGCGGCTGCGCCCGCGCCAGGTATCGCGGCGAAGAATAACCTGTTCCAGAGCTTCGTTCATGATGGCTTGCCTCCGAAGATTTTTAAACTGTATGGATATACAGTAGTTGGCTGTCGGAGGGAAAGCAAGCGAATCTGATGCCCTGCTGCAGAGTGCCCAGTAAACCTGCCTGCTTGGGCGACACGTTGCTGCGATGTGCCAGTGCCGACGCCAGGCGGAGGGCGACAGGCCAAACCCGCGGCGGCCATCGAGGCACGTTATGGCAGGGTGTCTGGCGCCACAGGTGAAGTGGCCTCCGGCTGAGCTTCTTCCAGCACATTGACGGTGCGGTCGGCGAGGCCGATGCCCGCCTGGAACATGGTCAGGTAGGTATGGGTTGCGCCGGCTTCGGTAATGCGCTCCACGTGATCCTCGTGCAGGGCGTGGGAGATGATGGGGCCGGTAAAGCCCTTGGCACGCAAACTGCGTGCCGCCACCACTTTCGAGCCGATGTCATCCATGGCCAGCACCGCCGCCTTGATCCGGCTGATATCGACTCCGCGCCAGAAGTTGCTGTCTTCGGCATCGGCGAACACGACATTGCGGCCGGCCTCGGCGTGCGCTCGCGCCTTGTAGGTGTCACCGTCCAGCCCGGCTGGCTGCAGCCCCTGCTTGCGGAGCTGGTCGTAAGCGGCGGTGCCGGTACGGCCCATACCGAAAATCAACACATTGGCATCCCCCAGGCTGGTGGGCTGTTCATCGGGGTGCATGGTGATGCGTTCAAAACGCTGCAGGCGTGGCTCCAGGCGGGCATACAGGCGGTGCGCCATGCGGTTCAGAGGCGCGGCAATCACGAAGGACACCGACACGGCAATGGCCAGCGGCACGATCCATTCAGGCAGCAGTATGCCGGCGACAATCAGGCCAAATTCACTGTAGGCGGTGAGGCTGACTGCAGCGAGGAACGAGGTGCGCGCACGCAGGCGGAACGCGGTGAGCAGCAGAAAGAACAGAAGCCCCTTGAGCGGCAGCAATACGCCAACCCCCAGTGCAAACAGCAGTGCGTCGAGGTCGGGCAGGCCGGACATGCCGATTTGCAGGAAGAAACCCACCAGAAACACTTCCCGCAAGCCCCAGAGTGATTCGGCGAGCTCCTGCGCGCGGCGATGGTTGGAGAGCAGTATGCCCATGACCAGGGCGCCAATCTCGGAACTGAGCCCCATGGCCGTGAAGCCCATGCCGCCGACCACCAGCGCGAGCAGCATGCCCATGAGCACCAGCAGCTCATCGTGCCCGGCAAAATCCAGCAGCCAATAGAGGAAAGGGCGCATGAATGGCAGCAGGAGGACCGCCAGTGCCCAGATATTGGGGCTCTGGCCACTGAACACCGCGAGCACCACGAGTGCGATGATATCCTGCACGATGAGAATGCCGATGGCCGTGCGGCCGTGGAATACGGCCAGCTCCCGCCGCGATTCCAGCAGTTTTGCCGCCAGGACGGTGGAGGAGAAGGCTAGCGCGATGGCCAGTAGCAGCGCGGTCTGCCAGCCAATGTCCAGCAGGTAGTACAGGCCCGGCGCGAACACCGCCACGCTGATACTGAAATGCAGTAGCGCCCCGCCCAGAACCTGTGGCTGGGCAATCTGGCGCAGTTTGAGCTTCAGGCCCACGGTGAACAGCAGAATCAGCACGCCCAGGTGGGCCACGTGATTGAGAATTTCGCCGCTCTTCACGGGCATGCCCAGGCTGGGCCCCAGCAGGTTGATGGCAAAGCCCGCCGCGAGAAAGCCCACCAGTGGCGGCAGCCCTACCTGACGCACTGCCAGGCCAAAAAAGAAGGCAAAGGAAATACAGACGACTTCGAACACGTAACGGCTCCGCCAGCGCTTATTCCGATGGTTTGGCGTCGATACTACCGCACTTTCAGCAGGCCGTGTTCCTCCAGCTCCAACATCAACAGCTGTTGGACGATGAAATCGCGACTGCTATCGGGATGCATGAGATGGATGCGCTCCAGCCACGGGCGCGCGGCTTCCTTGTCACCGCGGTGCAGCAGCGCGCGCAGAATTTCGCGCAGGAAGCTCGCCGGCTCGTCACTGAGTGCCTTGATGCGCCGCAGGCTGGCGCTCAGGGTGAGTTCCTCGGGCGTCAGGTCGGTGCCAAAGGGGTAAGCGGGCAGGCGGCCACCGGCGATATGCGAGCTGAGTGCCTTGGCAACGCGATAGGGCGTGTTGTTGCGTGCCGCGGCGGGGATTTCATAGTCGGCGGGCAGTTTGCCGTGCTTAATTGCCCAGTCCGCCAGTTCCTGCTGGAAGCGACTGTCGGCAATGGCGATCAGGCGCCGTATCACCTCGGCGTCAGTCTGACCGCGCAGGTCGGCGATACCGTACTCGGTGACGATGATGTCGCGCAGGTGGCGCGGTATGGTGGTGTGGCCATAGTGCGTCACAACGTTTGAGCGCAATGCCTTGCCCTTGCCTCGGGTGCTGCGAATGCAGAGCACCGAGCGCGCGCCGGGCAGGTCGTGTGCCATGGCCACGAAGTTGTATTGTCCACCCACGCCACTGATCACGGTGCCGTCTTCCAGGGCGTCAGACGTCACCGCCCCGCTCAGGCTGACCATCATCCCGGTGTTGATAAAGCGCGCGTGCTGCCTCTGGGCACAGTACAGCGGGTAGTCGAGCAGCAGCTGGTTGGTGCGCAGCACGCTGGTCATGCAGATGCGCTCCTGCCCGTCGTCGTCCAGGTCGCGCAGTTTCTGGTAGAAATCGCGCGGCCCGAGGAAGAAGCCGCCGTGCAGCACGCGGCCGTGGCGCAATTGCCGGCCTTCACTGGCCCGCAGCAGTGCAGCCCGGGTGTCGGGATCATCCGTGTGGTTAGTCAGGGTGGCGCCATCCAGCGACAACGCGCCGTCGATCAGGCGCAGGGTGTCCGGCAGAATGCCCCAGTACTGCAGGGCTGCCAGGCTGTCGGCATCGAGTTGAGCCGGCAGCAGCGCACACTGGCGCACGTAATCCAGCAGGCGCTCGTCCACTGCCTCGGTAATCAGCCCGTCATTCAGTCCCCGTTGCAGGGCCAGCAGGTCGTAGACCCGGCGCTTCACCACGCCGGCTTCCATCAGGTGCAGCATGCCGTTGACGAACATCTCGGTGGAAACATACAGCCCCTGCTCAAAGGGGCCTTCGTCGGTCTCGCAGCCGCTGTCGATGCGGGTCAGCCTGTCGACCGCGTCGCGCCAGGCGGCCGGTTGCTGGTGGCGCAGGATCAGGGCGTGGGCCACGGCATCGCCCAGCGAGCCGATACCGATTTGCAGCGTACCGCCGTCTACCACCAGGCTACTGGCATGCAGGGCCGTAGCGTAGTCTGCAGTGGGCACCGACGCATTGGGTACCGCAAACAGGGTGCGCTGGTACGCCGGGTTGTCCACGAGGCCATCGAACAGCGTGGCCGGGACTTCCGCGTCATTACGCATGAAGGGCAGATCGTCATGAACTTGCGCGAAGCAGAGGAAATCTTCCCCCGGTTCGGCGCGTTTGGTGTGAATGACATCCAGGGCAACATCCGGGTTGCAGGACAGGCTCAGCGAAAGCCCGTCGGCGGTTTCCCGGGCAGCCACCAGCTGCAGCAGCACGTTCACTCCCGCGGCCATCATGTCGCGTGCAATATGTGTGTAATTGCTGGAGATGTACTGTTGTTGTGCAGCGGGAATACCCTTCATCGAGCCCGCTTTGAAGTACAGCTCGCTCACCTGGATGTTGTCGGGCAGATTGCCGCTGCGCTGAGCCTCCATATAGGCCAGGGGTTCGTAATTGCCGAAAATCCGTTCCACGATCGGTCCAGCCAGCTCGGCCTCGATGTGGCTGGCCGGCTTGGGGACCTCCAGCGACAGTGCCGTGTAGATGTGCAGGTCTATCTCCGGGTCCTGCTCGGCGCGGCGAAAGAAGGCATTCATCAACTGCACCGGTTTGCCCAGGCCCAGCGGGGCACCGAGTCGAAGTGTTTTCCCGAGCCTGGCAATGGTGTAATCGACACAGGCCTCAGCCGTTGCAAACCGTTCTGTCATGGCAATCTCGCTGCACGCAATTATTGTGTTGGGTGAACAAGGTTATCAAAGCACAGGCGGTGGCTGTGCATATTGATCTGGCGCAAGGCCGATGGCGGTGCACGCTAGCCGGCCGTGCGCGGAAAATTCAGCGGGCGAGCGCCAGCAGGAGGCGATCAAGCCGGTCCCAGGGGTCGCCATCGGCAAAGCCCTTGATACAGCCATCAATGGCCAGCGCGTCCTGCAACATCGCGCCCAGTGCGCGGCTGGGGTGGCGTTGCAGGGCCGCTGTCACGGCGGCTTCGCGGCTCTTCCACACCCGGTGGCTGTTGAATACGGCGGAGCGCGGCTGGCCCACCTCAAGCTCCAGCTGCAGGGCGTACAGGGCGCGTATTTCACGCGTTACGCCCCACAGCAAGGGCACCGCATCCGTGCCTTCACCGCGCAGGCCGTGCACCATGCGCAGGGTTGCTTCCGCGTTGCCCGCCAAGGCGGTGTCCACCATGGTGAACAGGTTGTAGCGCGCGTTGTCCAGCACGGCAGTGGTGACGGTGGCGAGCGTGACCTGTTTGCCGTCGGCCAGCAATTTCAGCTTCTCGACTTCCTGCACCGCCGCATACAGGTTGCCTTCCAGACGCTCGGTAAGCAGGTCCAGTGCGTCGTCATCGATATCCAGCCCTGCCTGTCCCAGACGTTGGCGCAGCCAGCGGGGCATTTCGCGGGCCCCGACGGGCCAGACCTGGACAACGGCACCGGATTTCTCCAGTGCCTTGTACCACTTGCTGTTCTGGGACTGTCGATCGATTTTGCCGCTGATAACCAGCAGAACATCATCGCCGCTGGCCTGCTCCAGGTAGGCACAGAGCGCCTTGCTGCCCTCGGCACCGGGCTTGCCGTCTGGTAACCGCAGTTCGATGACCTTGCGCTCACCGAACAGCGACATTTCGGCGGCGCTGTGTAACAGGGATTCCCAGCTGAAGTCTTTGGGGCCCGTATCCAGCACTTCACGTTCGCTGCACCCAGCGGCACGCGCCGCGCTGCGTACCAGATCGGCACACTCCTGCACCAGCAGTGGTTCGTCACCGCTCAACAGGTAAACGGACAGGCACTGGCCCTGCAGGTGCTTGGCGAGTTGCTCGGCCTTGAGCTGCATTACTGGGCTGCGGCGTGGAATCCGATCCGGCGCAGAATCTGTTGCGCGAGTTCGCCGCGCATCTCTCCCTGCAGGATGCGAATTTCTTCCGCTTTGCCCACCACGTTACTGGGGTCGTTCTCCATCTGCTTGGTGACCATGGCTTGCGATGGCTCCATGGCGATGCAGCCGTCCGGCGCACGCACCGTGAACCGGGTTTGCATGGTCAACTCGAATTCCGCCGCGCGTGCCTCGCTGGTGAGCGAGAGGTTTCGCTGACTGAAACGCTCGGGCTCCAGCTGCAGAATATAGGCGGCCTGCGGACGGTCCACCCACTCGATGCCGTTTGCCGAGAAGCGTGAACGCAGCTCGCGGGTGAACTCGCTGTTCGGGCTGCCGGTTTCCAGGTGCAGCTGGCGCCATTCTGCGGGCAGGCCGGTGGAACTGGCGGCGCCGCGCAGCTGAAAGCCGCAGGCGCTCACCGTCAGGGCCAGTAGCAGGGTCAGGGTTGTGCGCAACATGGGTGACGTCCAGGCCATCAGTTGGCCACTATGTTAACGAGTTTCCCCGGCACCACAATCACCTTGCGCACCGTCACACCGTCCAGGAACCGCTGCACATTGTCCTGTGCCATGGCCGTGGCTTCTACCGTGGCTTTATCCGCATCGGCGGCCACCGCGATCTGTGCCCGCACCTTGCCGTTTACCTGCACCGCCATGTCGATGCTGTCGCGCACCAGGGCGCTTTCATCCACTTGCGGCCACGGCGCATCCAGCAGCGGGCCGTTGCCACCCAGCAGCGGCCACAGGTGGTGGCAGATGTGCGGCACGATGGGGCTCAGCATCAGCACCACGGCCTGCAGCGCCTCGCGTACAACCGCCCGTGCGGCCGGTTCCGACTGGTCGAGCCGGGCGATGTCGTTGCACAGTTCCATGATGGCGGCGACCGCCGTGTTGAAGGTTTGCCGACGACCGTAGTCGTCGCTCACCTTGGCAATGGTCTCATGCGCCTTGCGCCGCAGCTGGCGCTCGGCATCGCGGAGTGTGGCTGACGCCAGGTCTGCGCTTTCACCCGCTTCAAGGTGTGCATGCACTTGTTTCCACAGCTTGCGCAGAAAGCGGCTGGCGCCCTCCACACCGGCATCGTGCCACTCCAGGGTTTGCTCGGGCGGTGCAGCGAACATGGTGAACAGGCGCACGGTGTCGGCGCCGAAGGTTTCCACGGCGGAATGCGGGTCGATACCGTTGTTCTTGGACTTGGACATCTTGGTCACACCACCGGAGAGGACCTCATCACCGCTTTGGCGTTCCACGGCGCGCAGCACCCGGCCGCGCTCATCGCGTTCGACATCCACGTCGGTCGGCGCCACCCAGATGCGGCTGCCGCCCGGACCTTCACGGTAGAAGGATTCCGCCAGCACCATGCCCTGGCAGAGCAGGCGCTCGAAGGGCTCGCTGGAGCTGACCAGGCCTTCATCACGCATCAGCTTGTGGAAGAAGCGCGCGTAGAGCAGGTGCAGGATGGCGTGTTCGATGCCGCCCACATACTGGTCGACTGGCAGCCAGTAGTTGGCCTGCTCGGGGTCCAGCATACCCTCCTCGAAGTCGGGGCAGGTATAGCGAGCGTAGTACCAGCTGGATTCCATGAACGTGTCAAACGTGTCGGTTTCGCGTTCGACGGACTGCCCGTCCAGCTCGTCCTGGCGCCATTGCGGGTCGGCCTTGATCGGCGAGATAACGCCATCCATGACCACGTCTTCGGGCAACAGCACGGGCAGTTTATGTGCCGGCACCGGAATTTCACCGCCTTGCGGCAGGTTGAGCATCGGGATGGGGGCGCCCCAGTAGCGCTGGCGCGAAACACCCCAGTCGCGCAGCCGGTAATTGGTGGTGACCTGACCGCGCCCGGCTTGTTCCAGGCGCGCCGCGATGGCCGCAAACGCCGCTTCCGAGGTCAATCCATCAAATTCCGCTGAATTGATCAGTGTGCCCTTTACCGTCGCCGCAGCCTGGGACAGGTCGATGTTCGCGCCGTCCTCGGCGGCAATCACCGGACGTATGGGCAGTGCGTATTTGCGGGCAAACTCCCAGTCCCGCTGGTCGTGCGCCGGTACCGCCATGATGGCGCCGGAGCCGTAGTCCATGAGTACGTAGTTGGCTACCCATACCGGGATTTCTTCGCCGCTGAGCGGGTTGATGGCGCGCAGGCCGGTGTCCAGGCCGCGCTTTTCCATGGTGGCCATATCGGCCTCTGCCGATGACTGGGTCTTGCAGGCTTCGATGAACGCCTGCAGTTCAGGACTGTCTGCCGCCAGTGCGCGTGAGACCGGGTGCTCTGCTGCCAGGCACATGTAGGTGACCCCAAACAGTGTGTCTGGTCGTGTGGTGTAGACCTCAAGGCGGTCCGTGCCCGCCACCGGTGTGGCGAGGTCGAAACTCAGGTCGACCCCGCG